>Ga0233413_10000583_pt1 | contig 17295 bp, 9 predicted proteins | sample Na_anoxic_6_MG_FD_189019 | JGI IMG/M metagenome (GOLD analysis project Ga0233413, IMG submission 189019) | Seawater microbial communities from Saanich Inlet, British Columbia, Canada - Na_anoxic_6_MG | ecosystem: Environmental > Aquatic > Marine > Inlet | place: Canada: British Columbia... | reverse complement strand
GCTTACTCTCAAGATCCTAGCTCAGTTAAAAGAAGAACTGAATACGCTAGCAAGCTTCAAGAGGATATGGTGGCTAAAGAATACTTAGACAACTTAAAGCAAACGTTAGGTATTGATTTACATCAATCACCAAGTGGAGTTACGGTTCCAGAATCTAAAGAAGAGCTAGAATTGCATATGCAACTTAGCTACAAGCAGTCAATTGAAATAGCAGAAGAAGAAGCTATATCAACTGTGTTTGCTCAAAATAAATACGATCTTGTAAGACGTAGGTTAAATATGGATCTTACAACAATCGGTATTGCAGCTGGTAAAACCAATTTTAATACAGCTGAAGGTATTAAGATTGATTACGTAGATCCAGCTTATATGGTTCACTCATACACAGAAGATCCAAACTTCGAAGATATATACTACGTAGGCGAAGTAAAGTCTATAACAATACCAGAGCTTAAAAAAGAGTTTCCTGGTATATCAGAAGAAGAGTTAAAGAGAATACAAGAAACACCTGGTAACAGACAATACATAACTGGTTGGGGTAATTACGACGAAAACACTGTGCAGGTTATGTACTTTGAATACAAGACTTACCATAATCAAGTTTTTAAAATAAAACAAACAGATTCAGGATTATTAAAAGCTCTTGAAAAGCCAGACACTTTTGATCCGCCTGAAAATGATAACTTTGAAAGAGTATCTAGGTCAATAGAGGTCTTATACACCGGAGCTAAAGTTTTAGGAACTAATACTATATTAGACTGGAATCTAGCAGAGAACATGTCTAGACCAATGGCAGACACAACTAAGGTTGAAATGAACTACACAATATGTGCTCCTAGAATGTATAAGGGACGCATAGAATCTGTTGTAAGTAAATGTATTGGATTTGCAGATATGATTCAGTTAACGCATCTTAAATTGCAACAGGTAATGTCTAGAATGGTACCAGACGGTGTTTACTTAGATATGGACGGCTTAGCTGAGGTTGATCTTGGTAATGGAACTAATTACAATCCTGCGGAAGCATTAAATATGTACTTCCAAACTGGTTCTATTGTAGGTAGATCAATGACGCAAGACGGTGATATGAATCCAGGTAAAGTGCCTATTCAAGAACTTAACAGCTCTAGCGGACTTGGTAAAATACAAGCACTCATACAAACGTATCAATATTATTTACAAATGATACGAGATGTGACCGGGTTAAATGAAGCCAGAGATGGAAGCACGCAAGATAAGAACTCATTAGTAGGTCTTCAAAAGATGGCAGCTAACGCGTCTAATGTAGCAACTAGACATATCAAACAAGCTAGTTTATACCTTACGTTAAAGCTAGCAGAGAATGTGTCTCTTAAAATAGCAGATGCTTTGTATTTTCCATTAACAGCTGAATCACTTAAAAACTCTATATCAACTTTTAATGTTGAAACATTACAACAGGTTGTTGATTTAAACTTGTATGACTTTGGTATATTCTTAGAATTAGAACCAGACGACGAAGAGCAAGCTAAACTAGAACAAAATATTCAAGTTGCATTAGGCCAAGGAGGTATTGACTTAGAAGATGCTATTGATTTAAGACAAATTAAAAATCTTAAACTAGCTAATCAAATGCTTAAGGTGAAACGTAAGCAAAAAGCTATTCAAGATCAAGCTAATCAACAAGCTAATATACAAGCGCAAGCTGCTGCTCAAGCGGAAACCGCAGAGAAAACAGCTATGGCTGAAGTTCAAAAACAAGAAGCTATATCAGGGTCTAAAGTTCAGTACGAGCAAGCTAGATCTCAGATGGAAATAAACAAAATGCAAATAGCAGCTGATTTAGAAAAAATTAAAATGCAGCAAAAGTTTGAATATGATATGCAGCTTAAGCAAATCGAAGTTCAGGCAATGCAACAAAAAGAAGCAGCTATAGAAGATAGAAAAGATAAACGTAGCAAAATGGAAGCTACACAACAAAGTGAAATGATAAGCCAACGTCAAAACGATAGCTTACCTAAAGACTTTGAAAACGAACCCGATATGGGTATGCAAGCTTTCATGTAGAAAGCAAACAATTATTTAATTATATTATATTATGTCAGAAGTGAAACAAGAGGGCGACTTCAAGATGAAGGCTAAGCCAAAAAAACCTAAAAATTTAGGTAAGAAAAACGAAATTACAAAGGTTGAATTAAAAGAACCTGTAAAAAAAGTTCAAGAGGAAGTTACCAAGGTGGTAATACCTAAAGAAGAAACAAAAACAGAAGATGCCATTCAAGTCGGAGAAACAACGAAGGTTCTTGTGGAAGAACCATCCGGAGATAGCATTAAGGTGGGAGAACAAGTACAAGAGCCCGTCGAAGATGTTAAAGAGTTTACACCAATCAAAGAAGTTGAAGTAGCTAAAGTGGAAGCTGAAGTTAAAGAGGCTTTAAGAGATGAAAAAGTACTGGGCAGGCAATTACCCGAGAACATCGAAAAGCTAGTTAGCTTCATGGAAGAAACTGGTGGAACTATTGAAGACTACACTAGACTAAATGCTGATTACTCTAGCATTAATGAAACAACATTATTAAAAGAGTATTATAAAAAAAATAAACCTTATTTAGACGAGTCAGACGTAGAGCTTCTATTAGAAGACTTTTCTTACGATGAAGAACTAGACGAGGATATAGATATACGCAAAAAGAAACTTGCGTTTAAAGAAGAAGTTGCAAAAGCCAAAGGCTTTTTAGAAGAGACTAAGAGTAAATATTACGACGAGATCAAGTTGAGACCGGGCGTTACTCAGGATCAGCAAAAAGCAATGGACTTTTTCAACCGATACAACAAGCAGCAGGAAGTAGCTGAGCAACAACACTCTGTGTTTAAAGAAAGTACTAAACAACTTTTCAACGATGGTTTCGAAGGTTTCGATATCAAAGTCGGTGATAAGAACTACAAGTACAATATTCAAAATAGAGATAAAGTTGCAGAAAACCAATCAAACATTAATAACCTTGTCGGGAAGTTCCTAGACTCAGATGGTAATGTTAATGATGCGAAAGGTTATCATAAAGCTATGTATGCCGCTGACAACGTAGACAAGATTGCCTCTCATTTTTATGAGCAAGGAAAAGCTGACGCAGTAAAGGAAGTTTTAAACAAATCAAAAAATCTAAGTGATACCAAAGCTAGGTCCACTCAAGGTGATGTGTTTGTAAACGGATTTAAAGTTAAAGCCGTAACCGGTCTTGATTCTACAAAATTAAGAATTAAAACAAAAAAATTTAACTAAAAAACTTAAAACATGGCTTTAACACCAGCATTCGGTTCAATTAAACCGAGTCAAAAACAACAATTATTAAGTGATAACTATTTATCATTTAACGGAGGAAATGGCGACGGCGACTCTGACACTTTCGCACAACAGTACTTACCTGAGATCTACGAACAAGAAGTAGAGCGTTACGGAAACAGAACTTTATCTGGATTCTTACGTATGGTTGGAGCTGAAATGCCAATGAGTTCTGATCAAGTAATCTGGTCTGAGCAAAATAGACTACACGTAGCGTATAACGACGTTATCGTTGAATCAGGAGATTTAGCAGGTAATGAATTACAATTTACAGTAGGTGGAACTGGAGATGCTTTCGTGGAAAACGTAATTTCTAAAGACCAAACTATTGTAATTTTAGACACAAATAACTCTTTTGAGTTAAAAGCTTTAGTAACTTTATCTAGCCAAGCAGGAACTACTGCTACTATTCGAGTAGCTCCTTACGCTCAAGCTGATTTAACAGGTCTTTCTACTACAGGATTAAAAATATTTGTATACGGTTCTGAATATGGAAAAGGTTCATTTATCATTAATTCTACTGGAGAAGGCGATACTACTGGGTACAAAACAATTACACCATCTTTTACACAGTACTCTAACTCACCTGTTATCATCAGAAACAAATACGTTGTAAACGGATCTGATATGGCACAAATTGGATGGGTTGAAGTTGCTACTGAAGACGGAACATCTGGATATTTATGGTATTTAAAAGCTGAATCTGAAACTCGTTTACGTTTTGAAGATTACTTAGAAATGTCTGTAGTTGAAGGTGAGCTTGCTGCTACTGGATCTGCGGCTGCAACAGCTGGAGCTAAAGGTACTCAAGGTTTATTTGCTGCTGTAAAAGACAGAGGAAATATAAACGCAGGATTTACTGCTGCTTCAGGTCTTACTGCTTTTGATGCTATTTTGAAAAACCTAGATACTCAAGGTGCTATTGAAGAAAACATGCTTTTCTTAAATCGCCAAACATCTTTAGATTTCGATGATATGCTAGCTGAGCTTTCTTCTGGAGCACAAGGTGGAACTGGTTTCGGGTTATTTGAAAACTCAGAAGAAATGGCTTTGAACTTAGGATTTAGCGGTTTCCGTAGAGGATCTTATGACTTTTACAAGACTGACTGGAAATACTTAAACGATGCTTCAACACGTGGTGGATTTGCTACTACTGCTGCAGCTATTGAAGGAGTATTGGTACCAGCTGGAACTTCTACTGTCTACGATCAAATCTTAGGAACTAACATCCGTCGACCATTCTTACACGTACGATACAGAGCTTCACAAGCTGATGATCGTCGTATGAAGTCTTGGTTAACTGGTTCTGCTGGAGGCGCTTACACATCTGATTTAGATGCTATGGAAGTGAACTTCTTGTCAGAAAGATGTTTATGTGTTCAAGCAGCTAACAATTTCGTATTGTTTACTGGAGCATAATATCACAACAATAATAATCCCTGCCTTCGGGCGGGGGTTTTTTATATGACATTAGCCCCTTACTATTTATATACTATGGCTATTGTCACAATTTTAAACTATTTAATTATATTATATCATGGCTAAAAAAGCTACAAAAGCAGAAGAAACTATTGAGGTTGCAACTCAAGAGGTAGCAGTTAAAACTGCACCAATTAAAAAAGAGCCAGCTAAACCAAGCTGGGAGATTAAGGATAGAAACTATTTTTTAAAAGGTAATAAATCACCTTTAACTTTTACTATACCTTCAAGACATACAATGAAACATTCATTGTTATACTTTGATGAAGAGCAAGGGGCTCAAAGAGAGCTTAGATATGCTACTAATCAAAAATCACCATTCGTAGACGAACAAAAAGGACAAGCTACAATGGGTCATATCACTTTTAGAAATGGGACATTACATGTTCCAAAAGAACAACAAAATTTACAAAAAATACTATCTCTGTACCATCCACTTCGTAAAAGCATTTATTCAGAGTTTAACGCTATTGAAGAGGCTGGAGATGATTTAGAAATACTAGATCTTCAGATAGACGCTTTAAATGCTGCTCGTAGTATGGATATAGATCAAGCAGAGGCAATATTAAGAGTTGAACTTGGGTCTAAAGTTGCTAGCATGAGTTCAAAAGAACTTAGAAGAGATTTACTTTTATTTGCTAGAAGTAATCCAGGTTTGTTTATAAACTTAGCTAATGACGAAAACGTAGTATTAAGAAACTTTGGTATCAGGGCTTCAGAAGTAGGTATAATCAAATTATCTCAAGATCAAAGAACCTTTACGTGGGGATCAAACGGTAGAAAATTAATGAATGTGCCTTTTGACGAAAATCCTTATTCAGCTTTCGCGGCTTTCTTAAAAACCGATGAAGGTGTAGAAATCTATAAGTCTATAGATAAAAAACTATAAAAACAAGTAATACTATAGTAGCTAGGTCACTTTCAAAGTGGCCTAATTACTATAATTAAAAAAATAACAAATGGCGGTAAGCGTAGACAAAGTATATAAAACAGTCTTGTTCATACTAAATAAAGAGCAAAGAGGTTATGTAACACCTGCTGAGTTTAACAGTATTGCAGAGCAAGTTCAATTTCAAATATTTGAATCTTACTTTCCGGACGGTAATCAGCAATTCCGCAAAAACCAAACTAACTCTCAAAATGACACTGAGTTTTTTGATATGTTTAAAGATATTTCATATAAACTACATCCTTTTGAAGAGGAAGTACCTTTCACATATAGCGCGGTTACAGGTGGTTTTTCACAAACAACTCCTGCAACTGATGTATTGTATAAAATAGGGGAAGTTGTATCTAACTACACTAGCGTTAATCCTAGCTTAGCTTCTATAACACAGCTGGTTAGTAAGTCAGATTTTAATAAAATTTCAAGATCAAAACTTACAGCTCCAGATAATAAAAACCCTTTATTCTTCACTACAAACACGGCGGGTAGCTTATTATTAAAAGTAACCCCAACCCCAAACACTGTAACAGTAAATGCACTAGTAACTCCTACGCCTCCTAACTGGGGTTTTACAGTCGGAGGATTAGGTCAATATGTTTACAATCCAAATGGATCTACTGACTTTCAACTAGACGGGTCAGAGCAAACTCTATTAATACTAGATATATTAAAGTATTTTGGAATAGTTATAAACGATCCAACAATAATTCAAGCAGCTTCACAAGAAGCTCAACAAATGGAAATTAACGAAAAAAGCTAATAAATGAGTTTAATAACTGAAACAAATCAACAATATTATCAAGGAGCTCAAGGCTTTAGAGGTGATAATGCTACAGTAGCTTTTAAAACTACATTTGATACAAGCTTAATCTTAGGTAGCTTCGATCCTAATAATATTAACTACGCTTTAAATAACTTTAAACTATACACTAGTTCAACTGGATTACCAGGTTCTTACTCAGAGTATATAACGGAGTTTTCTGTTGTAGACAATGCAATAACTTTTTTAGCAGCTCCAGCAACTGGTTTGTATATAGTTGTTCAATTAAAGAAACTAGATGGTGGGTTATATGGCAGTACAGAAGGTGAAAAAGCCTATGGACAGGTAGTTGAAGATAATTACGGAGGTTATTCATATATAACTCTACACGACGCTATAGACAACTTTATGGTTGGTTATGTAGGTGAAGGCAAGTTAATTCAAAAAGCTAAGAAATCAGATATATTGTTCTTCGCTAAAAGAGGTTTACAAGAGTTTAGCTATGATACATTGAAGAGTATTAAATCAGCTGAACTAACTATACCAGTAAGCTTGACACTAGCTCTACCGCAAGATTACGTAAACTATGTTAAATGCTCTTGGGTAGATCAATCAGGTGTTTTACATCCTATATATCCAACAAACAACTTAACCACAAGCCCTTACTATACTCAAATACAAGACTCTAAAGGAATTCCAACTCAAGATAACTTTGGATCAGATATAGAAGGTACATCGATCACTCAAGAAAGATGGCACAGTAATAATAGAGGTAACTTATTAAACAGTGATTTATCAGGTATAAGTGATTTCTCTTTAAATTGGAATCAAAACGGTGAGTGGATTAATTACCAAAACTTTGGCCAACTATATGGTATAGATCCTCAGTACGCTAATATGAACGGTTATTTTAATCTAAACGAACGAGAAGGCAAAATGTCTTTTTCTAGTCATCTAGTTAATCGTCTAATCGTGCTAGAGTACATCTCTGACGGCTTAGCGTATGACACAGATACTAGAATACCTAAAATGGCAGAAGAGGCTTTATACGCGCACATATTACATGCGGTTATATCTACACGTGCTAATCAACCGGAGTACGTAGTTCAAAGACTTAGAAGAGAAAGATCTGCTAAATTAAGAAACACGAAAATAAGATTATCTAATATAAAGACTGATGAGATTACTCAAGTAATGAGAGGTAAGTCTAAATGGATTAAACACTAAAATTAAATGGCTAAAGTAAAAAATAGTTTCTTAAAGTCGAAGATGAATAAAGATCTCGACAATAGATTAATACCTAATGGAGAATATAGAAATGGTGTCAACATAACTGTCAATAATTCAGACGGTGAAGATGTTGGTACTGCTCAAACTGTTAGAGGTAATTTAGAGGTTATAGACTTTAACACTATTACAGGTCAAACAGGTCTTCAAGTTGTAGGTGTATTTGATGATGAGTTTTCTAATACTGTTTTTGCTTTTTTAGCTAACAATATAGGTTCAGACTATGAAGAGCTTAGCTATAGTGCTATTGTATCATGGAATGTGAATGAAGCTACAACCAGTGCTAAGATAATAGTTGAAGGCAATTGGTTAAACTTTTCAACACTAAGCCCTGTGGTAGCAAATCTTCTTGAAGATTTATTATTTTTCACAGACAACAGAAACCAGCCTAGGAAAGTAAATATAAACTACCAAGCAGGTTATTACACAACTGAAGATCAAATATCAGTTGCTAAATACTATCCATATCAAGCAATAGAGTTCTACCAAGGTAGTCAAGTATCTGGGGCGCAAGTCTTGAGTACTACTGCCGCCGCAGCTGCGACTAATTCAACTACAGTAGTGTGTAATAGCGTAAGTGATTTGTCTGTTGGAGACGTTTTAATAAGCGGTGGAACTGGAGTTCCTTACAACACTTTTATTGTAGATATAAACGCTTCAACAATAACGTTGAGTCAAAGTGTAACTGTTGCTATATTACAAGCTCTTATTTTTTCTTCTCCTGAAACATCTATGAGAGATGCTATATCAGAATACCTACCACCAACGAGCGAAGGTGTTGTTAATTTTATAGATACTTCTGTACTTTTTTCTTTAACTGATTACAAAGGATATGTGACCGTTGTTGGAAACGCCCCTGATGCTATAGGTTTTAATGTATACATAAGAAATGCTTCTGGAAACTTTGTAGATACTGGAGCTAAGGTAATCACTATAGACAAGGACACAAGTAACGCAGGTGTAAAAATCGAAACAGACATTGCTTCTGGAGTTGTACTTACCGACGACGTTCTTTTGGCTATACCAAACCCATACTATGACTCTAACTTTGCTGAAACTGCTAACGTTGATTACTTAGAAGATAAGTTTGTAAGATTTTCTTATAGATTCCTATTTGACGACGGAGAGTACTCTTTAATAGCTCCATTTACTCAACCTTGTTTTATACCAAAGCAAGATGGTTATTTTTTAACGCCTTTTAGTTTGTCGTCAAACGAAGTAGAGATAAGCGACGAAAAGAAAGCTTATCAAAGTACGGAGGTTGCTTTTATGGAGAATAAAGTTAACCAAATAAACCTAAATGTTCCACTTCCTTACACTCAAGGAACAATTCAAAGTAGTCTTAAGATTAAAGAAATAGACATACTTTATAAAGAGTCTAATGCAATAGCTATAAAAGTTGTAGACTCTATACCAGTTGAAGGAAACTTTTCTGGTGATGATTTTTATTTCCAATATGAATATGGATCTAAATCTCCTTATAAAACTTTGCCAGAAAGCGAAAATACTAGAGTATACGATAAGGTACCAGTAAGAGCTCAATCGCAAGAAATAATAAGCAATAGAGTTGTTTACGCTAATTATCAAGACAAACATACACCGCCTAATTTTTTAGATTACAACATTGCTGCAACTGAAAAATTTAACTTTGGAACAAGTATAACTGGCAGAGGCACTAGTAAGATAGAATACCCAAACGCTACACTAAAGCAAAACAGGAATTACGAAGTAGGTATTGTTTTAGCTGATAGATTTGGAAGACAATCTACAGTTATATTATCAGAGTCTGAACTTAATAACTTACCATCTTATCTAGCGTCGACTATTTATAGTAAATTTAGAGATGCATCAGATCAACTTGTTAATCCAGAAGGATTTGATGGTGATTCTTTAAAAGTAACTTTCAATAATTTAATACCATCTAATTACTTAGGTAGTCCAGGTCTTTATAATGGAACTCAAACCTCTCCTGATTACAATCCTCTAGGTTGGCACTCGTTTAAAGTGGTTGTTAAGCAAACACAGCAAGATTATTATAATGCTTACGTTGCTCCAATAATGAAAGCTTACCCAGACAACTCTGAAAAAGAAGTATTCGAAACATCACACATATCTTTGTTTGGTGATAATATAAATAAAGTACCTAGAGATTTAAGTGAGCTTGGGCCTACTCAAAAGCAATTTAGAAGTAGCGTAAAGCTTTGGCCTAGAGTAACCTGTGACACAACAAACGCAAATACTTTTTTTAATAATTTACAGTTTTTTCCAGAAAGAATAGGAGATATAGCGTCTGCTATTGGAACTGTAGACGATCTTTTTGATTTACCTTCAGATCCCGGATCTTACCTTGGAACGCTAAATGTTTTAGACGTTGCCTCTAATACATTCAACACAATAAGATTACAGCCAATAAATACATATCCAACAGGAGATCAAGCTGCTATAACGGCTTTACTGCAGGGTTTAAAAGTTGGCGACGAAATAAGAGGTATAAACTACGGTACAAAAGACACTAATATCACTAGTATAGAAAGCGATTTAACGCCACCAATTTCTCCTACTGCAGTAATTGAAATTACCTTATCAAATGGTCCTCAAGGAACTGTTGGTGGTAACAGTATTAACATACATAGATTCGGTGGAAGAGTATACTTTTACAACCAACAATCAGATCCGCTAATAGCTAAAGTAAGTACCTCAAAACAAGCGGGTGTTTTAATTCCTGAAAGTTACCCAGATCAAGGAGGCGCTTTAAACATATATGAAGTAGAAGCTCAAGAATCTTTGCTAGATATATTTTGGGAGACTTCAACAGCTGGTCTTATCAGTGAATTAAATACAGCTATAGCCGCAGGTCCTGGAGCTTTAATATATGAAGGTGTAGATGGTTGGACTCCACAACTTACAGAAAACACAAACACATCAGATCCTCTTTTAGGCGTTGTAGTTGCCGGGTTTAGACCTGAAATGTCAGATGGGACTTCAATAACCCCAGCTAACCTAACAACAGCTACTATACTAAGCGTTTATGAGAGAGGTAATCCAGCTAACACAACTAATCGAGCGGGTAATTCTTATATGTCAAGATTTAATATTGTTGATTTAGGAAATGGAAGTTTTAATCTAGTAGTTATAGATGATAGCGAACTAGTGTTTGACACGGGCAATAATGATCTTACTTTTCAAATAGAGTTTTATCACCCAAGCGCTGTATCTTCTTTAACTGAATTGCTAAATGTAGATCTTGTTAATGTAGATCCTCTTATAGATAACGGAGATCCCTGCCCTGTTATCCCAACAATCGATTCAAAAACTAATATTATATACGATTTTACAGGTGAAAACGGTAGTTTTACAAACAGCTTAGATAAACTAGATCTTACTTGGAGCTTAACGGGTACTACTGACACTTTAAAGTTTGAGATTGGAAACGTAATTAGTTCAAATCCTCTATTAAATACTTGGGGACAACTTAGAGCTACAAGTTTGGAAACTGATGCGGGTACATATCCTATACAGGTTACTTTAACCGATGGTGGAGGTGCTACTGATGTTTGCGATTTAAGCGTTACTTATTCTTACGATACAACGGTTGTTTTTACCAATAGTATAAACTCTTTGTTATTATCAAACCAGTCAGGGCCTGGAGCGGGAGGAGGTAATAAGTCAGTTGAGTATCCAACGCCTCCAGCTACAGCTACGATGACTATAACTAACGCAGATCCTATCACTGGAGTTGACGTCTCTCTTAGAGGCGACTCAACGGGTGGTGATGGCACTAATTTTCAGATTTTTTATACTTTAGATATTACCCCAGTATCAGGGGGTCAAATGATTGCATTGCAAGCAGGTACAATAGGAGGGAATGACACAGACACCTCATCATCAACCACTTTGTACAATGGAGTTTATAACATTGAATTAGGAGTATCTTGTTTTAATCTTCCATCAACTCCACTAACTCAAGGTACAGCTACAATATTAACCAGTTTTTAACTGTAGTAATTAAATAATAAATTAAGTGATAATATAAGAAATGGCAGCAACAATAGAAGTTAAATACTTTAATAGCTTCTTGCTTAAAAACCAAGAAAGATCAACAGTGCTAGGAATTCTAGGAGGAAAAGTTTGGAATGGCTCTTTTGGAATACCTCAAGCTATTGGTGGTTTCCAGCAACAGGTTACAGAAGACCCAAGCGTTTGGTATATAGAAGAAAGCAGAATAAGAGCAGGCTATAATAATACGTCAACAGACTACGGCGCTAGAGCTTACATAGTTGAAGATGAACCTAAGTCTTCTATAAAATTTAACGGATTGATATACTCTGGTATATTCAACTCTAGAACAGCTATAAACCAAACCAACGTCTTTAGTGTTGCTGATGAAATAACTAAAAGCGTTGATCCTGCTAATGGATCAATACAATTACTTTATGCTGAAGACAGTAATCTTATTGTTTTTCAAGAAGGTAAAGTGTCAAGAGCATTGATAGATAAGGATGCAATATATTCAGCTGAAGGTGGTGGAGCAGTAACTAATTCAAACTTAGTTATTGGAACCATACAGCCTTATGGAGGTGAGCATGGAATAGGTACTCACCCAGAAAGTTTTGCTATATACGGTTTTCATAAATACTTTGTAGATCCAGTTCATAACGTTGTGATGCGCTTAGGCGGTAACGGAAGTTTAATTCAAATATCAGATGCTGGAATGAAAGCGTTTTTTAGAGATACTATATCTTCTGTAGATTCACCTGTTTTTGGAAAAGGAAAAATGATTGGTGGATGGGACATATATTCGAAAGAGTACGTTTTATCACTACAACCTTCTGATCCAAATATTTCATATAAAACATTAACGTTTGACGAGCAGGTTAAAGGATGGGTTAGTTTTTACACCTATGAACCAAGTCAAGTATTTAGCGTAGCTAATAATTACTACACAGCTAAAGGTAGCAAGCTCTACAAACAGCACGAGCAAAGCGTTGATTATAATTTATTTTACGGAGTTGCTTACAGTTCTTCTATATCTTTTGTATTTAATCCTCAGGTTAGTAATGAAAAAATCTTTAGTACTATAAGTTACGAAGGAACTAGCGGTTGGGAAGTTAATTCTATAGTTTCAGACGCCACTGGTTTTATACCTGGTTACACTGGTCCTTTTCCAGGTGAAACTGGTTTTGCTTTTGATACATCTAACTCAATATATAGTTACGTTCAAGGAGCTTACGACAATTTTGGTAATGAGTACCCAGCAGTTTTAACTCCTCCTATAAGTAGAGCGGGGTTTGATAGAAAAGAAAATAAATATGTAGCCAACATAGTTAACTCATCTCAAGCTTTTGACGGTGAAATTATTTTTGGTGATAAAATGTCTGGTTTAAAAGGTTTCTACACTAACGTAACAATTTCAACAGACACTGTTACAAATTTAGGTGGATATAAAGAGATATTTGCAGTATCTTCTAATTACACTTTTTCAAACGGATATTAAATGAATTATAAAATTAAAAATATAAAGATATGGGACCAGGAGCAGTTATAGGGCTGGGATCTTCGTTAATCGGTGGATTAATTGGAGCTAGTTCAGCTAAAAAAGCGGCAGCAAGAGCAGCGGCCGAAAAATTGCGTTTACAAAAAAAACTAAGTCATTTAGAAAACCATAGACAAGAAGTTATAAATCCTTATGAAGGCGTTAAAAGCTTAGCGGGTTTTGCTGAAGACTTATCTAGCACAATGTCAAATCCATTTGCTAACTTAGGCGTAGCTACTCAAGCGGCTGAGATACAGATGGAAGAAAGTGACTTAGCTTTAGCGGCTACTTTAGACACTATGAGAGCTACTGGCGCTGGTGCTGGTGGCGCAACCGCTTTAGCCAACGCTGCGTTAAGAAGTAAAAAAGGTGTTGCAGCTAATATAGAGCAGCAAGAAAAATCTAACGAAGATAAAAGAGCCCAAGGTCAAATGCAATTAGAGCAGCAGAAGCTAGCAGAAGGAAGAAGAATGCAAGGTGTTATGATGTCTGAAGGTGCTAGAGAGCAAGCGGCACAAGCTGCTGGAAAACAGTTTCAGTTTGGAGCTAGAGAAACTAGAGAACAAGGCGCTATTGATCGAACTTACGCAGAAATGATGGGTGCTGAACAAGACAGAGCTCAAGCAAAAGCGGATCAAACAGGTGCTATAACAGGTATGTTTGGATCAATGGCTTCGATTGGTGGAGGAATGTTAGGATAATTAAAAAAACAAAATGGAAAACAACTTAAATAAAAACCTTTTTTTACAGCAGTTCAACGAAAGTGATGCTATAGCTTATAGTCAAGGTTTTACATCAAGCACTAGTGATTATAATTTTCAGCTGTTAGACAACGCTTATAGAAACACTGGTAGAATTTACGCTAAACTAAAACTAGCGATAGACTCTAATAGATGTCAAGATGAAACTTGCGCTCTTGAATTAGCTGAGATCAAGCACCTGCAGGAAGCACCACAAGTTTCTTTGGATTTCTTATCATCACTTTTAGCTGAGCTAAGCGTTACAGATGATCCAAACTTCGATCCTAATAATAATTTTAAGTACACAGCTGCAAACAGTATAATGACAGCTAAACCAGGCTTCTCTAAGTCTGACGGTTATAATGCTTATTTAGATTTACTACCAAACGGAGCTCAGCAAATTGTTTTTATTGGACCTGCTTTTGAAGAGCCGTTAGTTATAAACAATACAGCTTTAAACGCTTTAACAGGGTCTAACACTTCGCTTGTAGCACCTACGCCAGATATTAATAAAGACATGCTAAGACTATTAACTGAAGTCGGTGTATTTTCTCCTGATATGGTTGGTGAAAATGGGGAGCTTTCAGCTGGAGCTAAAATAACTCAAGAGTATGTGATTATAAATCCTGATGGAACTCCTGATTATGAGATCGTAGACATCGGAAATGGAAAAGGTAGGAATATGCTTAAATACGATTTAGATAAAATCGAAAAGAAAGTAAGTCCTTTTGTAAACGCCGAGGTTGCTGGTTTACTGAGCTCTGAGCAAGACGCGGTTGCAGCTTGGAACGTTTATATATCTAAAGGCACAAGTGTTGAAGAGGACGATCAGATGGCTCAGAACGCTAACGCAGGAGATAGCTCTTGGAGTTACGCAGAAGACTTGCCACTTATGCAAGATAAAAAAGTTTTATTTGAAAAGAAATATAAAGAATACTTTATGAATAATTATCTGAAACAATTTACTACGAACCAATTACCTACGGTTCAGGCAGACGCTGCGGTGTTTGATTTAGCTGAAGCTAAAAAGGCTAAGGCTCAAAAGTTTATTGACGATAATAACCTATAAATTTAATTAAATGACATTACTAGAATACATAACTTCTTTGCAAGACACTGGGTTATCTCAAGAAGAAATATTCGCTAAAGCTCAAGAGTTTAAAGGTAGAACAAAAACTAAAGAAGTAGAGGTTAATGAAACACCTGTTGAAGAAGTAAAGACAAACGATGTTGTGGGCAAAAAGGATGCAACTATAACATCGAGCCTAAACGCATCCAAAGCGGTAGAAAAAATAACTGGTCAATCAAAATTTGGAACTGGACCATCTCCATCGCCAGATCCTAATCAAAGTTTTGGTTTAGTTGGTAAAACAGCTAAGCAAGTAAGCGGTGTTACGCCTATTTTTGAAGGAGTTGACTTAAATCCTGGCGAAACTAAAACAGCTAATAAGTTTGATTTTAAATATGAGATAAGTGAAGATAAGCAACCTATTTTTTACACTAAGCCAGAAGGTAAAGAAGATTGGATTGATGTTACTGCTAACAAAGCTAAAAACCCAGGGGCTGAGCTAGGTGTTGCTGAAGAGCTAGGTTTTGATGTTGGTGATTTCAATAGAGACAAAGCTCTAAAACAAATAGATGTTTCAAGTGATTTTGAAGTTGGTGACTACTTGAATGTTACTGAGGACCAGATTAACAACGTTTCTACGTTTAATCCAGACGACATTAAAGGCGAAACAAAAAATGGTGATTTTTTAAATACAAAAGAATTGTTTTTTAAAAATAGAGCTCAGTCTAGATTTACTCCAGACGACGAATTCGTTGACGACAGCTTTGAAGATAAAGCTATAAAAAAACACCAAAAACGAACCCTAAATTCAAAACTAACAGACTATATAGTTACTGAAGATTTAAACAAAAGTAAGCGATACGTTGAGTTTAAAGATCAACCTTACACTGGTAAATATAAAGAGGATTTTAGGGAAGATGCTGCTATTTCCAAAGTAAATTATGATTATAAGTCAGATTTATTAAAAAGCATCAACGGCTTTGATTATGACGATTTCCTAGGCTACATGAATTCTAAAGGTTATAGTAACGATTATTTAGATGCTATTGAGAACCCAAACCAAGGATATGGTATAGTGCAAACCTCTATTAGACAGAATATTGATTCTGAAGAAAACCCTGACACAGCAAAGTCTTTGCAGGGTGAGTTGAAAAACTCTATTATTAACCAACAGAGATCACAAGAAAGGTATCTAGACTTATACATTGAAGAGCAAGAAGCTGATTATTTAAAAAAGCTATATTCTAGTTACATCAAGAAAAACCCTGAAGAGTTTAAAGATGTAGAAAGCGTAGACAAGGCTTTATTGAAAGCTAAAAATTACTTTGACAACAAATATGGTAAAAATAGTTATGGCTTGTATAACTACAACAGTATAAAAGAGTATAAGGATTTAGCTTTTCCAGAGTTATCTATATCTAAAATTCAAGATCAAGCGGAAAGAGACCAAACTATAAACAAAATAAAATCACAAGAAAACTTAAACGGAGACTTGTATTTAGCTGCTAAGAAAGCATCAAGAGGATATATGAGTGGAGCTGAGGAAATAGCTTTTGGTATTAAAGACCTATTAGGTATAGACAACACTTACGGAAGAAGTGTAAAGCAAGAAAGAGACATATCTAGAGAGACTGAAGATGTTAGGTATCAGTTTGTAACAGGAAAAGAAGCGGAGGTAGATGGTATTACATATATAAAAGACGAAGCTGGAGCTATTTACGATGTTACAAATAAAGTAATACTAGGTACCGTTAGTGAAGATGAGTTTGAAAAAATAAACAAATCTTTAGATGAAAGTGAAAAAACAGGATCTTCTTTTAGCGGTATGGGATCTCTTCAAGAGTTCGCGGGTGTTTCAGGTAGAATGGCTTATGATGTAATAGGCACTTCTTTAACAGGCGGTGCTTCTAAAGCTTTAGGTATCACAAAACTAGCTTCTGCAATAAGAATACCAGCAGCATCAGTTGGAGCAATGGGTTACTACGGTGCTAGCGGTTATTTTGGAACAAAGCAAAACACTTACGATCAATTTATAGAGGCTGGTATAAATTCCAGTGATGCTGACGAAATGTCAGATTTAGCTGCAAGATATGGAGCTGCTATATATTCTATAACAAGCGTTTTGTCCCCAAATAGTAAATACGTGGATAACTTAAATAAAA
>Ga0233413_10000569_pt1 | contig 17526 bp, 33 predicted proteins | sample Na_anoxic_6_MG_FD_189019 | JGI IMG/M metagenome (GOLD analysis project Ga0233413, IMG submission 189019) | Seawater microbial communities from Saanich Inlet, British Columbia, Canada - Na_anoxic_6_MG | ecosystem: Environmental > Aquatic > Marine > Inlet | place: Canada: British Columbia... | reverse complement strand
ATAATTTCAGTATTCATCATAAGCTTATTAAACTTCTGTTTGTTCCCGTTGAATATTGTTCTTACTATAAGGTACTTAAGGTCATTAGTAAAATGTTCCTTTGTACAAAGAGATATAAGTCTGTCAGTAATCTTTTGTGTTACCGTATTATCCTTAGAATAAACAATAGAATAATTTGCCAATCTAATTGCTAATGTAGAGGCAATGTCAGCTCTATAAGCATCACCTTCTCCTACACAACTTTTTAATTGTGTTAGAATATGTTGTTCATTAGCATTGGTTAATAATTCTTTAGGTGTGATTAACTTATCCAGTTTATTATTAATGAATGCAGTAAACATAGATGCAAATATATCTCCTACACTACCTTCACCAATCAATTGAATTATTGGTAAACTCTCACTAAAATTTTCAAGACTTGATATAGAATTAAAGAAAGTAGTAATAGATCTTGCATTAGTTTCCTGTGTTACTAACTCTGGATTTAAAAGCAAGAAGTTAATACAACGTGAATCTATATTTGTTTCTTCCGCCCACTTAGCCCACACATTAATATCAAACTTTAAATTAGCTGTAATGTATCTGGTCTTTTGTGCAGAGTCAATAGAGTTAACCATATAGTCTCCATTATCAGGATTAGATGTTAAAATGATATGCCAATCCTTTGGTAAAGACCATGAGATATATGTTTGCCGGTCTATCAATTCCATTACCGCCTGAATAAATCTTATATCAGCTCTGTTCCAGTCATCCAGTAGAAGTATGCCACCTTCTTTCATATCAGCAATCCATTCAGGAGCACAATAAGACATTCTATTCTTACCTGACATTTTATATCCTTGGGTGAGATAATCCTGCACTGCAAGTTCATCAACCCATGCACCAACTTTTTTGGTTATACTTTTTTGAGTGGTTGTATAATTTAAATTAGCAGAATTCTTTACTGCTACTTCTTTATACATTTGGAATTGTCTTATAGGAAATCCTACTAAATCTCCTAATTCTTCAATTTGTGCTAAGTTTAACTTAACAAAATGTAAAGTATTATCTTCAGCAAGTTCTCCAACTACAGAAGTCTTACCAATACCTGATTCTCCAACTATTTCAACTTCAACTGGTTTTTTTTTTTGAGTTTGCAGATACCTGTTATTTGTAATGATATGGTTGATGAAATCTTTTAACTCTTCAATATTTAAATTTACTTGTGCCATGATATTATTTTTTTAAAATTAATTTATAATTCTGCTTGAAAGGAGCAATCTCCCTGAGATTTTATACATTCAAGTATTTTTCTACCTAAATGGTAATCATAGTATTGTGCCCATTGTTCTTCATTCATGGTTTTTAAACCGCCTTCTAATAAATATTTTTCTAAAGGCATTGGTTGTTCATCAGAACCAAATAAATCATAATAGGTCATAATAGGTGTTCCATATTCTTCAAACCATTTTTCCATTTCTTTAAGTTCAGATTCTAAATCTTCTAAATTATCTTCATTAAAGTAATATTCTAAATAGTTTGGTTCACAACCTTCTACACCAAATCTATCAGCAGCAGTACTATCTTGGACACCAAAGACAAATTTACCTTCAATATCTCCACTATAATAACGTCCCATATTAATTTAGTTTAATAACCTTACCGGGTAATGATTCATTCATGGTAGATACACTGCTTAATACCCAAAGAGTATTTCTTGGACAATCATTTGGAGCATATGCTTCACCATCTGTTAAGTATATAAGGGCGGTATATTTGCCATATTCATTATAATGGTCTATTACAGGTTGGAAATCTGTTCCACCTCTACCTTTTATTTCCCAATCTTTTTTTGGATTAAAATCTTTTATAGAATTTATATCAGTATCACATTGAGCAATAGTTATTCTATGCCCAGTCTTATGCATATGATGCAGCTCATTATAAAATTCTTTAAGTTCATCTTGGGATACAGATCCTGATGTATCTATCCCTATTAATATATGGTTCTTAAATTTTATTTTAAGACCTGGATTACCTGCATATCTTTTGTTATGCTTTCTACGTAACTTCTTTGTATAGGAGATTGTAGAGTTACCAATGAACCTCCTCAAGTAAGCTTTCCAATTAAATTTAGGAGGCTCAACATGAAATAATCTTTCTATAAGATCTGAGAGTTCTCCTGGAACATTTCCATGTTTTTTTATTATATTTTCTGCAGCTTCTTTAAGTTGATGTTCAATTTGTTTTTCAATAAGTTTTTTAGAAGCTGAATCTAATTCTTCAAATTCATCCCAAGTAGGATGATCATATGGTGAATTACCATCCATTTGATCCAGAATATTTTCTAATGTTTCACTTGTACCATCATCTTTGGCTTGTTGAAGTAAATCATAATATACTCTTGTGCCTGCTACAGAAGGTAAATTTAATTCTGGAAATGTATCTAAGGTAATTCCACCTTCAGGTAACCAGTCTGAATCTATATATTGATTTATCTCAAGATCTGCAGCTAAATTAAATAGCTTTTTATCTGCAAATAAATCTCTGAACATTAAATGCCCTAAGGATATATGTAATAACTCATGCTTTAATAATCCCATTCTTGTTAAATCATTTAGATTTGTAAAGAAGTCCGGATTAATAGTGAGTTGTACACCTATACCATTTTTACTTACACCTGCTGTAGGTATAGTATCTTTAAAGCTTTTATTTAAACCAATACAAAACAAACCATAGAAAGGTTCTTTAAGCATTAAGGTTTTAATTGCTTTACTTAATTTTTCTGCAATCATTTTAATTTGATTTTAATATCATCTATTATTTCATCTAATTTTAAAGATCTTATTAATTTTAATACTACTTCTCCAGTTACATAGCTGAAGATTTCCATTAAATTTTTATCTTTTTTGTTAATTAATTTTTTGCTTTTATATAAACCTGTTAAGTTTAACATCATTTCATGAGGAGATATATCAAGCCCATCACCTACAACTGTAATATTTATATTGTTTAATTCTTCTATGAATCTATCCCTGGATGTATTAAACAGAAGAGATTTTGATAATAGATATAGATGTATATTGGTACACTTATTAAGTGTAACAAAATATTTTATAGCTTCTATAGCAATAGAAAAGTCTTCACTTTCTGCCATAAGAAGTTCTTCAATGCTTTTAAATTCTTCTAACGTCATATTAATTCAATTATTACTCCTGAATTTTCTTTATCATAACTATATAAACCAAATGCAGGTATGAGATTATCAGCATTATCATCTTCAATCCATCCATATTTAACCATATCATCCTGCACTGTTTGTAAAGGATTAACATAATCAAATTTACGTCTGGAATTTCTAATGAATGTAAAAGAAACAGTTATAGGTAATTCCCGTCCAGCTATTTCTTTCTTGAATTCTTCAGCAAATTGTTCATAATAAATCTTTGTCTTCTTTCTGTAATTTACTACAGCTTTACTTGACACAAAATATTTACCTGTCCATCTGCGTCCATTCTTACTGGAAGGAACATTACCTGGTATAAACCATTTCATATTTATTTGTTTAAAGTCTCTTTAAGTAAAGGCTTTAGATGTTTATGTACATGTTCAAAACCATGATCACGCACACTATCTGAAATATCTTTACTTAATGGTAGTGATGTTCCAAAAATACTATATAGTTTTTGGTATTTTTTAATGGCTCTTAATCCCGGATCATCATTATCAAAGAGTGTTATAATTTTATTGTACTTACTTTTAAGATGTTCTATAATATATGGTTTTATAATAGTATTCTCACTGTCAGGGGCTATAACTTCAATATTATAACCAAAACCGTCCAGGCACATAGCATCTTTTAAAGATGAACATATGACTAAATAAGGTTGATTAAACATTAGTTGATCCAGTCCCTGGATATGAGATTTAATTTTATGAAACCTGTATTTCTTTTTGGTAGGCTGGTATATTTTATAAACTTCATCTATAGAAGTATAGTAACCATATAGTCTTTTACCTTCAATAACTAATTTACTAATAGTCCCCTCTTCTTCTTTAATAAGATTATAATACTCTAAGGGTTTTATATTAAACTTTGTAAGTGAAGTCTTTCCTATTCTAAATTGTAGCCAGAAATCAGCATCATCTTGAGTCCACCCTCTGGGTTTTATGAAGTCAATTTCCCATTTTATTCTGGGTTTAAGTTCTATAGATATTGATCCATTATTTTTTACATACTGATTGTAATCAGTTATAAGTTTTGAAACGGCATCTGAATAACTTAAGCTAAATAATTCCTGAACTAAATTAATTTTATTACCATATTTACCTGAAGAAAAATCTTTATAGAAGTATTCATTGAACTTCTTATTTACATATATACACATGCTAGGTGTTTTCTCATTAGACCATATTGATTTAATTTTTAAATCCTGTCCTGTTAATGGAATAAGATTTAAATAATACTGAAAGGCCCAATAAGACGGTACTTTTTCTACCGTGACTATGAGATTTTTTGTATTTAACATAATAAAAAAATAAGGACTGTATCTTTATACAGCCCTTTTGGTTTTATAAATCAAAGTCATCTCCTATTGAGCTATCAACAGGTTCAAAATTATTTTGTGGCTGACTCTTCTTTAATGGTTTAACATGGTCTTCTTTATTAAACTGTAATAGTCTACTAGGTTCTTTATCAAGTGCTTCCAATGGTACACCATCTTTAGAGAGTCTTGGTAGGAAGAGGTCATAATTTACATAACCTTCTTTATTTTCCCATTCACGGCCTCCAACACAAGCATTAATATATCCGCTGTTTCTTAGTATTTTATCAGCAGCTTGCATAAATTTAAAAATATCTTTAGCTTTAATTTGATCAAGCTCATCTCTGCGGTCAACCACTTCTGCTAAAAATATCATAGCTTTTAATACTTCAGTATCTCTGCTAATTTCTCTACCACTTGATAGAGTTGCATCATTGTATGGCCATTGATTAAATTTAACTCTACCAACCTGACCTTTGTAACGTTTGCCATCTGGTTTATTAACATCAACTAAAAAGCCTTGGAATTCTCCTTCAATAGGTTGTGATTCTACATGTAATGTGATATGATATGCATCATTATCATAAGGGGTTTGATCAAACGTTATAGAATTAATTTTGATAACTTGGTTACCAACCTCAATTACAGGCTTAATTCTACCACCGCCTGACTTCATATCTTTGGTACTTAACATAATAAAAATTTTTTAAATAAATTAATTAATCATTTTCTTCATAACTGACAATTCTTTCTTTTATATATTGTAAATCATTTGGTATAAATGGTTCTTCAAACATATCCATAGGAGATTTACAAGTATTCTCTCCATTGTTTTGAGTTTCAAAACCATAAGTGAATGTATTGTCTTCATTCTTTCTTACTTTACCAAATAAAACAATGGTAAATAACCCTTCTAATGTAAGAGTATTATCTATCATTTTACCAATTGTTTTAGCCTTAACTTTTCTGTTACCATTAATATCTGTACTTTCTTCTGAATGAGTCAGAAAGAAAATGAATAGATCATTACGTAAATCTTTTGGTAATTTTGCTACAGCCGCAAGACTTGCTGCAATCTGAGTGAACTTATCATAACCTTTTTCATTAGCTCTATCAAAGTATTCAAAGCTTGACATATATTGCCAATCATCAATAACTAAGTTTTTGATGTGAGGCATTTTATCATTAACATGTTTCATTGCTTTTATAATACCTGCAGCAGAAGCTGTAGATATAATGTTACCTTTAGGATTGTCCTTGGTACATAGTTTATATTTACTTTTCCATCCTTTGAATGGTAAAGATTTATTAGCAATATTAATAATAAATGTTTCATTTGCAGGTAAGTTTCTAATACTGGTAGACTTACCAGTTCCACTCTCTGCAATAATCAATGTTGAATGTGCCATATTATTTAATCATTTTTCTATTAATTTGTTGTAATGTGCTATTAATATCTTGAAGAACTTCTATAAGACCTCTAAAATTAAATTTAGAATCTTGATTTGGTCTAGCAGGAGTCTCTTCTAATTTATCTAGCATAGTAATCTTTTCCTTTTGTTGTTTTTGTTGTTGAGATTTAGTAACAACATCATTTATAATCTTAAGCTCACTTACAGGAATTAAATGTCTTTGAAATCCTGATTTAGATTCAACAAGTTCATATTCATTTTTCCAATGTGGATTATATTTATGAAGATACAGGGTTCTTTTTAAATCTTCACTTTCATATATAATGGATACGAATTCTGTATATATATTACATTCATTTTCCAGCTCACTTGGAAAGAATGATATATATAATTCATCCTTACCGGATGGTCTGTATGCCATTTTAGGTATGAACAAAGCCTTTGATAGTCCGTTGCTATTAAAATAAGACTGATGTTCTTTCCTTAGTTTGGCAATTTTTTCTTTACGCTCCTGTGGCGTAATTGATTTTGTATTTATCATCTGGTTTGTGTTTGCGGAGTATTCATTTCTGATACTTCCATTCTTTCAAATTCAGCTTTAAAGAAGCTCATTCTTGCATCACCATTCCTTGCTTTAAGAAAGTGAAATACCAGGGTCTTGTCATCTTCTATGATGTATCTATCAGGACCGTAGAATCTTATCTTCTGTTTAGCAGGACGGTTAATACCTATGAGCATGTCAGCATGTTGTAACATAGCATCTGAACCAAATATATCTGATTCAAGAATATAGTTACCATACTTACCATTAACTGCTCTGTCAGGATTATCAATATTCCTATTAAGCTGTGATAACGCTATAAACAAACAAGGATAATCCCGTTTGCATTGTGTAAAGAATTCACCTAAGTCAAACAACATATCTTGTCTGTTGTTTTGATAAGGAGCTCTCTTCACCAGTATTGTATGATCTAATGTTATCATTGTCTTCTGACCTTTATGTAAATTCATATACGCATCTATTTGATCACGCATTTGATTGACAGTCATTGGAGCATTGATAATATCTATTGGGTATTTGGTTCTTTCTTTAGCGTATTGATGACATTCATTAATAATATTAGAAGAAATAACTGAACCTGCACTACATAATTCTTTATATGTTTTGCCTGTAAGTGAAGAAAATTCTCTTATTACAGAAGTTCTTCCTACCATTTCAAAATTAAATTCCAATACTCTAAAATCATCATGTGGATTAAGAGCAAAAGATTCTCTTACTATTTGATCTTTAATTAAAGTTTTACCTGAACCAGGTCTTCCTCCAATTACAGTAAGAGTATTCCATTCTATCCCATCTGTAGCTGCATCATTGAACTTAGGCCATGGAGTATAGATTGATTTTTCTAAACCTTGTTGCCTGCGTTGCATATACTTTAACGCTTCATTAAAAGAACCGTGCTTTCCTACCCATGCTTTTTGAGTTTTCATACCACTTTTTCTTTAAAGAAATCATCCCCTCTATGACTAAAACCTTCTTTAATCATATCACAATAGTCAGCAAGCTCTGAATGCTTTACTTTATGCTTGTCTTGTTTGCATATAAAGTATTGACTAGTTTTCATATAGAGATATTCTTTATCTCGGTACTCTTTTATGTATGTTTGTGTAGCAGAAATAATATTATCCCATGTAAATTCATAGTTATTAAAGAACCATCTGAATGATTCATTTAATGTTCTAACATTGTTTCTTGCTAATTTACCGCTTGGAAGTTTTTGCGGAGGAAAGATGATTCTGTATTGCTCTACTTTCTTTAAGAAATTTTTACCCATTAGTTGGGCATCTGTTTTCTTTTTTGCTTTAGTAAAGTAACCATCTAAAGTATTAATAATCTTTCTACCTTCAGCAGTAATAACTATATTAGAATCCATTTTTAAATAACCTCTGGCTATTAATGATGGTAGTTCTGTCTCTCCTGAGACAAATGCTGATGTAATTTTCTCTTTGATAGAGAATAAATATAGACACTCATTGGGAGTGATATTATATTTTGCAATTTTTTGAAATAATTCCCACATATTTATCTGGTTTTGAGCATTAAATATACAAAATTTTCACCACTTAATAGAATTTTTGTCAAGCTCTTTGAGCTTTTTATTTATCCTATTAAACAGGTCTTTGCTATCCCATATATGGCTCACATATTTAGCACTGACTGGATGTAAAGCTTTGATTACATGGTGATTATTAAGATATATCTCCCACTCTTCAGCTTTTTGTCCAAACAATACTACAATTAAATTTTTAAAATTGTGATTTAAATAATTTAGAATTTTTATGGTGAATGGTTTCCATAAATCATAATGAGTATCTATATGATTTAAGTTAGTAGTTAATGCACTATTTAATAACAGTACACCTTGGTTAGCCCATCTTTTTAGATCAGGATCTCTATTGTATTCAGGGTCTACAGTTCTTTCAAGCTCATCAAATATATATTTAAGAGCCGGCATTTCTTCATTGGTTAAAGAACTACTGAAGTTAATACCATCAGCCACATTTATTTCAGTGTATGGATTTTGTGCCATCATAACAACTTTTAAGTCATTATGTATACACTGTTCAAAAGCATTAAATAAATACTTTATTTTAGGTGTAAATCTTTTACCATTATTAACCTGTGTTATAAGAGTATCCAGGATAACATTGAATTCATTATGAATAAACTGATCAATTATATCCCAGTCACTTTTAAGAACTTTAGCTGATAATTTTTCTTTGATTTCTTTTACAGAAATATTTTTCATATCTTTAATTTATGGAAGTAAAAACTACAATAGTTTATGAGCATGATAAGGTTATAAAAAATTTTGAAATTTCTGGGTATTTTGCTCAGATGTTTGAGAATTTTCTGTTAGAATATATCACCCTGGCAGAAGATAAGAATGTAATTTTAAATGCTTATAAAAAAATAGCTGAAATAAATAATGGTGATAAAGATATTAAACTTAATAAGTTTGAATCATTTTATTATCTATTAACTGCAATAGCACAATCTTTTAGAAAGTTAGCAGTTGACCAGGGTGTTGCAAGAGAAGTACCTTTAGATGAGGCGGCTATTGCAGCAGCTAAAGATACAGCTTCTTTATATTTAGATGGTGTGTTTGATGAATCAAAAAGAGAAGCATTCAATAAAAAATATGAAGAAACTTTAGAAATTTTTAAGAAAGCTATGTCATCTTAATTGCATTCCATTAAAATCTCCTATCTCTATACAGGCTTGTATAACTAAGTTTAATTCTTCTTTATCACACTTAGCAAAGGATTTGCAATACTCCGTGCCGTCTTTTACAAAGCATAATCCTGATTTTCTTTTGACAAGAAGCTTTACTTCTTCAAATGTATATCCTAATTCATTTGCTATTTCCCTTATAGTGGCATGTATTCTTGCCAGTTGGGGGTTAGAACCCTTATCTGTTGTTACAGCAATAAAGAGTTCTAATTTAGCATCATCAGGTTGTTGTTTCAAAAAGTTTTCAAACTTTTTTTTATTACCCTTAACTGGAAAATGAAGTTCACCGTTTTTAACACTGAGCTCTATAAAAATATTATCTCTCATTTTTCATTATTAAAATTTTCAATAGCTTGTAAACAAATTCTACCAAATTCTGCTTCTATAAAATCAACTTGAGATCCGGGAACTATAGCTAGTGTACCAACTATAGATGCCATAAGACTAACATTATCCATAGCAAGATCCTCGCTATGGATAAGTTGTTCCTTTGTAGATTTAGATGCCCTTGCTACTTGTAGGAGTTGATTTGTTATATTGTTTAATTTACCTTTACAATAATGTTTCTCTGCTCTTACAATTAGAGGTGAATTTACTAATTCTCTATACCCAAATTCCTGCAATAGTAATGCACAATAGATTATTTTCTTGTTGATATAGTCTGCATTCTCTTGCTTGAGTTTTTTTTCACTCATTTTTATTATAGTTTTTGATGTATTGTACTACTGCTTTATAGGTTTTATTTTTACCTGGGATGCAGTTTCTTATCTTATAAAAAGGTTTTAAGTCACCTTTCTTTAAGGTTATCCAGTCCTTAATTGTAGAGATAACATTCATTAAAGAATCCCAAGAGCTAAGATAATCTAATTCATTAACTTTACATTCTTGTAGCATAGCAAAATAAACAGTATTACCACGGATAGTATTACCCATAAATAATGCAATTTCTTTGTTTAATTCTTCTATGGTTTCTCCGTCTATTTGTTTTAATATATATTTTTCTTCACTCATCTTCTTTGTTTAAAAAGTTAAATCTAAAGTGACTTTTATTATGTGATCTTCATTTACTTTATATTTTTCCATATATTCTAACATCTTACCATTAGACATTTTAGTAAACCTAGAACATTCATCTAATATTGGCCAGTCTTCTTCATCATCTTTGATATTATTATCAAACACCTGGAAGAAATAACCACTGATATGATCATAACCATATGCTATGGTGTGATTGCTGTCTTCTGATTGTTTAGTGTATCCGCTCATCTTTGTTTTGGTTTAAAATATGGCTCACCTGATTAGGATAGGTGCTGGAATGTATATAAACATAACGCTATGTGCCCCTCATCAGTATTGGTAACACAACCGATTGCTATTCTTGCCATCCGGATCTTATTTAAATTTTATAATATTGTCAATTATTTTATATTCTTGATTACAACTTGAGCATGAAACCTCATCATTTGGTTTATGACTTATCATGTATTCAAGGCAAGACGGACATAGTGAATCTTTAGTTTCTGCAAGTCCCATTTTTTCTACGTGATATTGAAGATAATCTTCAGGAGTTCCTTCCCAATTTTCTTCTCTCATTTGTTGAAACACTTCTTTCATTCTACCCATTCTTTTTTCTTTTTAAATAGTTAATAAGTAGTTTTCTGGCTTTTGGCTTATCTATGCCAAACTCTTCTATTATATAAGGGACACTACCAAGCATATTGGTTTTCCCACTTTTTCTTAGTTCTTCCAAGAATTTATATACTTCTAATTCTTCTGTCATATGTTTAATGGATTAAACAATTTGATTTTATTTTCATCAAAACCTTCTAAGGCTTTCTTTAGCCATGTTTCATCCACTGTATTTTTATAACAAAGGATGTGACATGTAGCTGTTTCATTAGGATTTAACCTTAACAGTCTACCAATACGTTGAGCAGACTTACGCTCATTGCCATAAGAATGCAGTATAATGCCCTGTTTTAATCCAGGTATACTTATACCCTCACTTAATTGTAAAACACAAGAGAGCTGGCTAATTCTGCCATCAGAAAATAATTCTAAGTTATACTCTGATGATTTGTTTTTGGAATGGTAACTATATTTACATAATAAGTCTGCTTGTTTAACGGTATTACAAAATACTAAACATTTTGATTTAATATTTTTAAGAAGTGCTTTTACATACTTCTCTTTTGTTGTGTATTCCATTAGACCACGCATCCTCATTATAGCAGCAAATTGCTTATCTTTTTTACTAAAGGCTTGTGCTACTCTATTAGATGTGTAAGCATAATCTTTAGCTTCAGATGTATACCACGTACCTCCATCCTTTCTTTTTTTCAAGAGGTTTTTTTCTTGTGATAGACTTAACATATGAACGTATATTAAATAGTCATTCAATATATTACTATCAGTGGCATCATCAACTGTGTATGTATACACAATAGGACAATATTTCTGTACCATTTTGTATTTTTCAGATACTTTTTGGACAGGCGGTGTACCTGTTAATCCCAGGATTTGTCCCTTATATAGGGAAAGAAAGTCATTATGTTTATACAAAAGATTATGACATTCATCTAAGTAAACAACCCCGTATTCATCAGGATCTTTTTTATTTAGTGACAAGTAAGTTACAAACTCTAAATCTATTTCTAAATTTAATTTTTCTAACTCCTTATGCCAGGAATCTTTTATACTAAGTTTAGGTATTACTACCAATGCTTTCTTTCCTGATTTTTGTAAGTGTTGAATAGCTATACGTGTTTTACCAACACCCATAGAAATAGCAATACCACATCTTTTATGCTTCATTACTTCTTCTAAAGCTATTTTTTGAACATGATCTTTATTCATCATCAAAAATTTCTAAATTTAAATCATTAATTAACTCTAACTTTTTTTCTACAAGTTTTTCATGTGTCTCAATAATATATTGAGTACTTAACCATACTAAATCTTTGTATGATAGTTGAGTTAATAATTTTTCATATACATGAGAAGCTTTTATTTTTCCACTATTCATATATTTAAATAGTTTTGAAACATAACTTTCTAATTCTTTTATTTCTTCTTCATCAAAAGAAATAGCATTTGATAACATTTTTTCATTGTGTTTAATCTTCATAATTTCTTTTTTGTGAAAGACCTAATTGATAGCTGTCTTCCGGATTATTTTCAATCCAGTTATGGCAATTCCTACATACAGGTAACCAGGTAGTTATATCTAATAGATATTTACCTCTGCCTTTTTTATGATGAATATCTGTAGCATGCAAAGAACATTCATGGATCTTTGCATGACATACAGATTTTTCATTTAGAAAATCAAACCTTAACTTTTTGTATTTTTGATTTTCTCTCTGGAGTTTTTTTGATAATTTCATTCTTTAAACTTAAAAAGTTTTTTGGTAATAATCCCACTGTTATAAACTTTAATATAACATCTTCATAGGATATACCCAAATCTTTTAAAGTTAAAATATTATTATAGTTATCAAGAATTTCATCAGCTGGTATAGACCAGATTGCTTTAGCATCATTACCAAATGTTTTTTCCATCCAATTATTAACTACTTGATTACAAATTTCTTGTTTCCAATGGTTTAAAACTTTTTGAGCACGGCACCAAACTTTCTTTATTCTACGTTTTTTATCCCAATGTAGTTGAGATAGTTCTTCTTTTGTATACATATTAAATCCATGCAATACTCTTTTAAAGAGATAATGTTGATATGGATTTAACTTTTTATACTGAAGTTTTTGATTACCATATAATTGATATTCAGATAGAAGACCTAAATATGCATACCTTTCCTTTCTTGTTTTTAGTTTGTTAATTTCTTGTTGTTTCCTTAATTTAATTTTTTGGTTATCAGTAAGCATTGTTTTGAATTTTATAAAAATAGCCTGCATTACACAGGCTATTTTATGATTAAATAGTTTACATGTCAAAGATTGTATTATCTTCAACTTCAATTTCAATTTCAATATCATCCACTGTTTCTTCAATGAATTCTTCTGGAACTTCAACTTCAGTTTCAGTTAAAGCTCTGACAGCTTCCATTTCCGCTTTAGTTCTTCTTTTTCTTTTTACTTTTTCTGGTTTGAAATCATTCATTTTATTAACTTGTTTGATTTCTTCACCATTAGCATGAGGAATAAGAATGTCTGTCATTAAGCCGGAGCCATCATAAATGGTTTGTCTATAAATAGGTTCACCATCTTCTGTACAAAGAATAATACCTGTATCTCCAGCAATTTTTAAATCTCTATTAGGATTAAAATCCTGAAATGGAGTTGTACTTTCTTTAACAATTATATTACCAGGTAATGATTTTATATCACCAATACCTGAATCTTTTAAATCACTAATCTCACCTTTAATCAAGGCAGTAAAAGTTTTTTTGTTAACCCATCCATTGACATCAATATTCATTCTTTCTTGAGAAAGAATAATAAATCCATATTCAGGATTGTTAGGGCTTTGACGTATAGCATTGCCATTATCGTCTAGTTTAACTATAACTAATTTTTTCATAATAAAATTTTATTAAAATAAATAATTGTACTTATATAGAATGTAGGATTCTATAGTTTATATATCAAGAGAGGCTATGATTTCTTCAATATTATCAATATCATTAGGTCTTAATTTTAATAAATTGACATTGAAATCATCATAAATAAGTCTTGTTGTTCCATTTATTTCATTAATGTATAATACTTTTAATTGCATCATATAATTCCAGGGTTGAAATTTTGATGATGAATAAGAATTACCAATTAATTCACCATAGATATAGTCATCTGAAGCCAGATTAACATCTGCAGTGGCTGCATAAGAATCTTTGTTTATATGTCCATGGTATGGAAATTTATACCATTGACCTTTTACTACTGATTCCACATCTTCATATAAAGTGGCAAGTAGTAATTCTTTTACAGAACTATCTGAGTTCTGGGCAATAATACTGCAGAATTTTTCTAATTTATCATCTACAGTATGTGGAAGTTTTGCTTGTAAAATTTTTATTAAGGTGCTATCTTTCATGAAATTTTAATTCTATTAATAAAAATGGCAAAAGAATAGCCAGGTGATTTTTTTGATATCCAATTGCCAATCCTAATATGGGTATTAAGGACATAGTGAATTTCATTTTTTTTATTTTCTTGACGTACATAATATATTTTTTTAATGTTATTTGTTAGAAGCAGTATGAAAATAATCATTTTCATATATAACTGTTTTTTCTGGTATATATACATGAGTTAAGAATTTTTCTTGTAATTCTAATCCTTTATAGAATGGAATACCTCTTGGTTTTTTAAAAGTTATCTTAGTCCACTCTTTTTTTTTTACTTCTATATCATGCGTCCATCTATGTCTGAGATGTTTTGATATATTTGCAGGAAAGTTTGTATATACTTTAGTATCCACAAAAACTCTATGACTTTTTGTTCTATGTATAATAACTTGTCCTTGTATATCAAGAACTAAAATTCCTTCAGGTACAATTGTACTCTGAAATTCAATTGAGAAAGTTAGTGACATGAATAGTATTAATAATTTTATCATAATTCTTTTACTGATTTAATGACTATTTCATCACCTTTATATAGACAATGGAATACATATTGACCTAACGTTAAGTCTATATCTTCCATGCTTTCTATTTGTTTTACCATTCCATCCTCTTTATTTACCATATACAAGCCGGATGTTTCTGTGGTATAACATAGATTTGTTGCTATAGAACAGGCAATAAAAATATCCATAATTAATTAATTATTTTCTACGTTTTAATTCCTGTTTATAATTTTTATATCCAAGATAATCTTTAACATCTTTTCCGTATAAATAATCTACGTCATCATATCCATCTGTAGAACTTTTTCTTATATGAATTCCTGTTAATGATTTTCTTTCAATTTGTCTTCCAATATTTTTAAGATGACTTAACTGTAAGTCTTCTAATAATATTCTTTCACCATCTTTAGTAATGTGAAACTTTAAATCATCTATAATTTTTATCATAGTTTTATTTTAATAACCGGTTAATATTGTATTTGGCTTGATTAGATGTTTGTTCTAACTTTTCTTTATCAAGTATACTTAAGTCTGATAATTCAGGATTTAATAATTGTTCCTGGCATAAATCCATTACTGTCTTTAATTGAGTGAGTGATAAATTACGCAGGAATCCTGTACCTTGTATGATAATATTAGTGTCTGTATTATGGATACTTACAACATCTTGATTGAATGCTTCAGAATCAATAATTAATATTATTGGTTTTTTGCTTTTAAATATTCTTTTCATTAGTCTGTCCAGGTTTTATAATTATAAGTTTTGTAGTTATAAGTTTTACAATTATATCTTGGTGTATATTTCACTCTTAATGTATCACCATCATAGGTGATTCCCCAAGTTATATTATACAAATCTTTACAATCATCAAATCTTTCATCACCATATGCTATGGTTTCAAAGGATTTAAATTCATGTAATTGAGGGAAAGGTTTAACTTCCCTGGCAATACTACAGCTATATAAAAATATAACTGATATAAAAAGTAATGTCTTCATAAGCGTTTTGTTTTTTATAATTAATTAATCTTGTACACTTATCATGAGCATTCCCATGACAATACATATACAATGGAATGGATATGGTAGTAAATCTCTACCCCATATCAGGGAAGTAAAAAGGAATAAACCCAGTAGATTTATTCCTGTTATTTTTAATGATTTTTTCATAATGTTTAATCTTTTATAGTTTACCAATTATAATCATCTTCTCCATGCAATTCTTCATATTTGGAGGTGAAGTGTTTATTTTGTTCAAGAATATCTTCTGCTACTTCTACTTGCTTATTAGTTAAATGCCCTTTTTTGTTATATTGTTCTTTAAAAGAGTTCATTAACTTTCTTTGACTATCAAAAGCGGTACTCTTTGAATACCACTCCCATTCTTTTAATATCTTTTCTATTTTATCTCCTATATTAAGATTTAATTCTTTTTTAATTTCTTCAATTTCATTAAGACGGTCATCCCAACATCCTTTGTAGTAAGTGTCGTAACAACTAAATAGTCCCCAATTTTCTTTATCACCATGAATTATTGATTCATATAAATTTATCAATTTTTTAATTTTATCTTCTGTGGCCATAATTTTTCAAGTTTTAAAGTCCATTATTAATAAAAGAAGTATCTAAATAATCTATATCAGGAGCATATTCTTGTTCCATATGCATATCATAATGCATTTGAGCAATGTCTCCATTTAATTTAAATTCTTCTGGTTTCTGCTCTAAAATATCTCCTCTTAAAATACATTCCAGTATTACTTGAGGACTATGATTTTTTATCAGCATATTGATTGTATTCCTGGCATGGTTATCATCCATGTCTTTTACATTGAGGGTTTTACCCTCTTTAGTTGTCCATTTCATAAAATGAAATTTTATAAGTTACCTAATTCCAGTGCTAACTGGATTACATTTTCTGCAATAGTATAACCTATTACAGCAGTGCTAAAGTTTTTATCTTCATCATCATTTCCATATGGGTTTATGTTATATTCACCCACATCTATTGAAGGATTTCCTGCGTATATTTTTTGAATCACACTTGGTTTTACCCATTCTTTTTCTTTGTCAAAAAGAGCTATTTCAAATGGATGTTTTTCATCTGTGTATACAAGAGCTCCATTAACTATAGATATAAAATATCCATTAGGGAGCCATAATGTACCCCTGCTTGGTTCTGTGTATAAATGAACATTAGCAGGATCACATCCGGGATAATCAAGTATTTCTCCTTTTACAAGGATATCAAATATATCCTGTTTTGTAATCAGTGGTGCATCATTAAGTAATAATTCATATACTTCATAGATACCATTAGAGAAGAAGAATATGAATTCTACTCCATCTAATTGTTTTGCTATTTTTACATTACACTTCTTCATTAACTCTTTTAGTACTGTAGTGTTAATGTTTTTCCCTTTTTTAGCTATTTGCATAAGAGTTTTTTTGTATTAAGAGAATCACGGACATAGTGAATGTCCGTGATAAACTTAAAGAATTTATTTAAATTGTTACCTTCATGTCAGAAAAAACCTCTAACTTTAACCGAGGTTATCTGTAGAGGGATTAACATATTTATTAAGTGCTCTTTCTAAATCAAATCCTGTAAGATCTGATTCATAGAATTTTAGTAATAGATTGTTAAAATCCAAAGCATAAATTAAATGCTCCTTAGTAAGAATCTTCATCTTATATAATTCCAACATT
>Ga0233413_10000567_pt1 | contig 17596 bp, 19 predicted proteins | sample Na_anoxic_6_MG_FD_189019 | JGI IMG/M metagenome (GOLD analysis project Ga0233413, IMG submission 189019) | Seawater microbial communities from Saanich Inlet, British Columbia, Canada - Na_anoxic_6_MG | ecosystem: Environmental > Aquatic > Marine > Inlet | place: Canada: British Columbia... | reverse complement strand
AATTTGTGGATACACCAATGAATAAAAGGCAGACATGTTAAACATAAACACCATTTTTTCCGCAATTCGGCATTGAGCATTTCATCAGCAAACACTTTATCGACTTCAATATAAGCAGTAGACAAGGTAATGAGAGTTTCGTATATTAATTGCGTTTTTTTAACAGATTGTTGTTTATAATAAAATAATTTGTCAATTTCAGATTCGATCATAGAATGGGATTCAGAAGTAATATTATTTTCATCTAATATTCGTTTACATTCTTTAATAGAACAAGTAGAAAATCGGATACCATTTTTGACATTAAATAATTTAATAGTTAATACTAATTTAAATTCATCCAACATTTTAATAATAGTAAATACATTAGCATTATAACTATATGGATAGCGATACCTAATTTCTCTAGGAACTTCAAATTGATTTGTTTCTTTAATTTCTTTAATTTTTTCTTGAACATAATCAATTTCTGCCGCACATTTATCAAACAAACTAGAATGTTCTTCACTTTCACCTTCAGTAAGTTCAAGTTTCAATTCATTATTTTTTCGGGAAATATTTGTTTCTTGGGAATCGATAATAGCTTTGGTATCATTTTCATATCTTTTTTTAAGATGTTGAATTTTATCATGTCGTTTATTTTTAAGAGCTTGTATTTTCTTATTTGCTTCCATATCATATTGATGTAATAAATCTTGTTGTTCCGCAACAGTACCACCAACAGTACCAGCAGTACCAGCAGTACCAACAGCACCACCAGCACCAACAATGGCATTAATAGCATTTATTTTATTTGTAAACTGTTCATGTCTTTCGACAAGTTTATCTTGAATATCTTTTTCCAATTTATAGGATTCGGATTTAATAGATTCTTTCACTGTGTGAAATTTTTCCGTAGTTTTTAATTGTTCGTTAGCCATATCTGCTACAACCTGTGTCTGTGCTTCTAATTGTTTTTTTTGGAGTCTATCATTACGAGTATGAAAATTAAAACTAGATTTACTGAATAGTAATGTTTTACCCGAATAGAACATAATATGATTTTGTAATTTATCGTATTGATGAGCCGAAATTTTATGAGCTTCTGAAGCAGCGTCTAGTTTCAAGTAATTGATAATCGCGAGTAAAAAAGCACTAAAGGCAGTAATACTAGATATGATAATGGATGAATAAGGGATAATTTCATCAGTGCCACTAATAACGGAAGCGGTGGCAGAAATGATAATAGTTGGAATCATAAGATAATTTAACCATTTGGAGGTATAATGACTGGATTCAAGATAAATTAATTTCTGACTATTTAAATAACTTCCAATAATATCTAAATGTGTAGATGATAACGAGACCATATTAGTAGTAAAATTAGAATCAACAAATACTTTAACCTCCGCAAGAGTATGTTTATTCCATTGAAGTTCGGATAAGATGGCTTTTAATCGGGAAAGTGAGATATGAATAAGAGGTGGTGAGTCATCCCAACCACGATCCCGATCTAGACCACGGTCCCGATCTAGACCACGGTCCCGATCTAGACCATAGTTACATAAAGTCTTACCATATATCAAAGGAGCATTATGTTCATTACCTGAGTCAGTATCGGAATAAGAACCTCTACGAATAGGTTGAGGTCGTCTATAGTCCCGATCATAGTCCCGTCCATAGTCCCGTCCATAGTCCCGTCCATAGTCCCGATCATAGTCCCGTCCATAGTTCCGATCATAGTCCCGCTTATAAGATTCTTGTTGTTGTTTTTGTTGTTGACGAGAAGGACTAAGGTCACGGTCACGGTCACGGTCACGATCACGAGTTATAATTGGAGAATTCCATGTTTCATCATTAGATAGATGACCAGCATATAGATCATTATTTAAATTAACAAATTTACCTTTTTTATTAAATGTTTTATAAGCTTGTGTTTCTATTCTCATTCGATTCATTCTTCCTTGTGTAGAGTCAATATCAGACCCCGAATCACTATCATTATTAATATAACGATTTAGATCATTATTGAGATCATCATTGAGATCATCATTGATATCCATATTGAGATCATCATTGAGAGAAGTGAACGTTTGAGTTTTATCAGCAGTAGCAGTAGCAGTAGCAGCAGCAGTAGCAATAGCAGTAACATTGGACTCAATAGTAACATTGGTACCAGCAGTCACATTGGAATCAGTACTAATATTAGAATCAGTAGTTACATTAGAATCAGTAGTTACATTAGAATCACCTGATAATTCATTGTATATATTACTAGGATTATTACCATTATTACCATTATTACCATTATTACCATTATTACCATTATTACCATTATTACCATTATTACCATTATTCGGATTATCATCTCTATAAAACAGATGTTCAGTGTTTTCAATTTCTACTGTTGAAATATGATTATTGGTATGATTGGTATCATTAGGAGGAGGATATAAAATATTTGATAAAAAATTCATAATAGTAGATAATATTATAGTATTTGATAATATTTTCTATAAAAATATGTATTATCAAATAAATTGTTTTATCATAAAAGAGTTATATGCTAAATAATGAATTAGTAGCTAAATAATTAAACATTAGCAGGACTTAATTTTACATTAACACTACCACCTCTCATCTTTTTATGATTTCTACTTTTGCGGCAAAAAGTTCTCTTTTTACCCTTGGTGTATTTACAACCAGCGCGACCACGACAAGCAGCAGGACCCTTACCGCGGCAAGGAGATTTTCTAACACGACGAGCGTAAGAGCGTTTTCTAGAAACACTTCTTCTATGCATAGATCTTGTTTTAGCCATTATATATTATAAAAATAAAAAAAGAAAAAAGTAATAAGTAAAAACATTTACAACTTTTTTATTTTTCTTTTCTTATGCTTCGCAAACGATGGCTTATATTTTTAACTTTTTTTTTATATTTTTTATTTTTTATTTTTTCTTATCGACCTGTAGATCCAAACCCACCTTCATTTCTAGTAGTAATTCCTAAATCTTCTTTTGTATCAACCATAACTACCTTAAATGGATTATAAGAAGGATGAACAATTTGAAAATATCTATCTAAAGCAAATATTTGAAAATGATTATTAGAATTAAACTTTAGATTGTCTACAACAGCAGTAATGATACCGCGATAACCCCTATCAATAACGCCAACAGAATTAGATAATCGAAGAGGAGTTTTGATAATACTAGAACGAGGGAGAAGTGAGAACCCTTGAGGAGTTCCATTTCCATCATACATAGATCCAGCTATGGCTAAAGGAATTTTAAAACTTATAGCCTTGTCTATAGTAAAGTCTTGTGAAAGCCCTAAATCAAATCCAGAATCAGCATATTTATCATTAAAAACCGCCTCATTATGATCATCGATTCGTTGTCTATAGAAGCTACGAAGGGTTTCTGAATGAGGAGGGACATAGAGATATAGTGTTGTAACATTATCAGTAGAACTCATTATAATTATATTTACAATGAATAAATTAGCTTTAAATGAATTCAATTTTAAAATAAAATAAAATAAAAATTGAATTAAAATATAGTGTATAAATTATTTTATACAAAGAAGAATAAATTATCACAAGATACAGTTAACACAGTTAATACAGTTAATACAGTTAATAGATGTTGAACGGACCCGGCTGTAGTTTTCGTGATGAGAAGTTTGCCAGTTTAGCATTGAATGAAGCGGATAAATCTATTATGAAGCATCATCAACATGGATGCGTAGCTGTAGTAGGAGGGCAAGTCATAGCGAGAGGTTACAATTCATATAGATGTTATTCGAATGATGGATTTTTAGATGATACATATTCATGTCATGCGGAAATAGATGTAATGAGAAGATTGTCCAAAATATCAAGTAGAAATAATTTTCAATTATCGACTATCGGCCATTGTGATAAAAATCGAAGTGCTTTTTATGAAAAGGTAAGTTTATATGTGGTGAGAAAAACAGTCGGTAAACCAGTAGGACAAAAGGTTAATTATAAAGATTCGGCACCATGTAGTAGATGTGCGGATGTGATGAAAAAGTTAAATATAAAATATATCATTTATAGTAATAATATTGGGTCTCTAACTAAATGTAAAGTGAGAGATTATATGACAGAGCATATTAGTCATGGAAATCAGTCATTAAATAAAAAAAATCAATAAATATTTAATAAAAAATTCAATAAATATTAAATGAAAAATTCAATAAACTCATTTATTTGGGATAAGACACAGTGAGGTCATTCATTTTTGTTTGTAATGATCTAAATCGTCCTGGATTAAATGAATTCGATGAAAATTTGAAATTAAGTCTGGCTAAACCAGGAGAAAGTTTTTGATTAACTCCAAAGCAGCGCATATTTTTTTCATGTTTAGGATAGGGAAACCGTACATTAATATTACTCTGATAAGGCATTATACAATAGAACCATAAAAAATATATATTTTTATTTTTGTAAAAAATATATATTTAAAAACAAAAAACAATAAACAATAAAAAATGTTTATGTATTTGGAATAACCTCAGGATAGCCTTCACCTGAAGGTGGATCAGAACGAAAGTTAGAACTTCGCTGAACCAAATCACTGTAATCACTAGGAGCACTACTATATCCAGGTGTCCAATCGGCAGGAAGTTGCCCAGCGTTATAGGCATCTTGCCAAGTAAGATAATTTGTATAACAACCGCTAGCAGTTTCACTAGTAGTTTTGGTGCCACTTTTTTGAGCACTACTATGATTTAAATTCATAGGGAACGGCTTTTTCGAGGCAGGAGTAGGTAAACATTCCTTATTAAATACACCACCTCCTGTGATGTATTGTCCTTGACTAACTGCCGGTTGATTTAAATTTTTAGCATAAGGCATACGAATATATTTTTTACCTCCAATATGGTAAGAACAAGCGGCAGAATTCCCTTTACAACTATAAATATAATCAGAATTAGGGGATTGAACAGTAGTCCCACATACACCATTATTCTGAACATTGGTAAATACACAAGCACCAGTAGCCTGTGTTAAATTTCTAATATAAGTGGCTTGATCGCCATTCATTTGATAACTATTATCATCTTCTTGAACCCAATAATTAGGATAAGTTCCTTTGGTCCATTTATATTTAGTATCAATCATACCCGCAGTATTCATAGCTGATTTTTTAATAATAGTATTGTCATTGGTGCAGCAACTTCCAGAATTGAATGGTTTATTATAATATGTTCCCAAATGCCCACCATTTCCCATAGGTTCAGTTCCTCTATAAGGAGTTCTGGTAGTATTGGAAATCATTCTAAATTGACCAATCCCTCCATGATTTCTAGTTCCTCCATTTAATGAGAACCCATCTACGCCTCTACCAGAGATAGGAGCAATTCTTCTATTATGACGGGATTTTTTTTTAAGAATAGCAATAGACATATAAAGTAACATTAGAAATAAAAAGAAAGATTAAAAAGATTAAAAAGATTAAAAAGAAAGATTAAAAAGATTAAAATTAAAAAGATTAAAAAGATTAAAAAAGAAAGAAATTTCTTTGAATTGGATTATCAAGTAAACATTGTGAAATAGTAAAATGAATCTTACTATATTTATAATGATTTAATACATCATCATAGGAAGAAAATTGTTTATTTGTTTTTAATAAACAGTAAAGTGTAAGAATACCTAAACTATAAAAAAAAGATGAATAAAGAGTGGAAAAGGGGAGAGTATCATTTTGAATGAATTCAGGAGGTAGAAAACAGTTGTTTTTATCATAGACCTCATTAATTTTAATTTTATTTGCGTGGATACCAAATAATTTATTAGAATTACAAAAATAAAAAGAATGATTATTAATAACCATTATATCAGAAATATCTATAAAAGAAATACCCAAATTTCTCTCTGATAGGAATTGGGTTTGATTATAGATAGATTTAATGAATAAGGTAGCCAACTCAATAGTAAAACAATTATTTTTAATAAAATCATCGAGAGAAACAATAGTGTTGGCAGTGAATAAATAGGAATGATGATTTAATTGAAATGATTCTAATAAAATAGAAAAAGAATCATGAGATGAAGAAGTATTAATACTAACAATATCGAAAATATTATTTTTTTTATGAATATCTAATGATCCAATAATCATAATAAATATAAATCAAAATATTTAAATCAAAATATTTAAATCAAAATATCGAATCAAAATATTTAAATCAAAATATCGAATAAAAAATATTTATAATAGAACATTTATAATTATCAAGAAAGTTCTGTTTTACTTAAAGAACATTTCCAGAAATAAGGGTCATCGTAGACAATTTTCATAATATCACCATTTAAAAACTTATTTTTAATACAAGATGTTATTTCGTCATCTCGCCAAAAGTCAAAATGAATGAATATTTTTTTGAATTTATTATCATGACATGAAATACTGTCGACTTTTTTAATAAGTCCGAATTGTAATTTTTTTTGAAAAATTTCAATTATTCGACATGTAGGTATATCTATAAATACTCGAGGAATACAAATAGAAGGGCAATCAGAAGGGCAAATAAACTTGTCCGTAAACTTGTCTGTAAACTTGTCCGTAAACTTGTCCGTAAACTTGTCTGTAAACTTGTCCGTAAACTTGTCCATTGAATGATATGAGTTAGCTTTATTAGCTTTATTAATTGACATTAAGATACTATAATTTAAAAATAATATATTGTGTCAATTTTTAATTTAATATATTTAATATAATTAAATATGAAGATGCTGTTTCCTGTAATATATATATAAATACTATTTATTTATTTAATGATTAAGAATACAAACATAAAAATGGCTGTTAGGAAACAAATGTGGATTTTTATGGTGTGACCCCCCACAAAATATAATAATAAATTATGTTTAAATTATAATTATAATACTTATAATAATTATAATACTTATAATAATTATAATACTTTTATTATAATACTTATAATTGTTAAAATAAAATGATATAGGATTATATATAGTATATATTATATAGTATAACTAGTAGTAAAAGACAAATAATAATGGGACGATTTGACAGTTTAAAAGAAAATACATTTAATTCTAATTCTAATTCTAATTCTAATAGAGATCGTGATAGAGATACTAATAGAGTTAATAGAGACAGTAATAGAGTTAATAGAGTTAATAGAGATACTAATAGAGTTAATAATAGAGACAGCAATATATTTAAAGAAAAAAAACAGGAAAAAGGGTATGCTAATACAAAAGAAAATTTTCCTGATTTGATACAAGAAGTAACTGTGAATAAAAACGCCAATGAAGGATCAATATGGTTAAATGCGATTAAAATAAAAAAAGAAGAAGAAATAAATAAAAACAAATTCATTATTGATCCGAACGATTCACAATATTGGCGAGGTGGGAAATGGATAGGGGATATGCTTTTAAGACAAAAACAATCAAAAAAAAAATCAATAAAAACAGTACCATCAAAAGCACAGCCATCAAAAGCACAGCCATCAAAAGCACACAATAATAGTTCGGCATTTATAATACCTAATTTAGGAACAGAATATAGTAGAGACGGAATAAATTGGTATAATAGTTGGAACGAGACATTTACAGAAGAAGAATTACAAAGAATGGAAGAGGAGGAAAATAAAGAAATGATACAGCGATGGCGTGACTGGATAGAGGATAAGTATGAACAAAATAGAATAGAATCAGATAGACATTATGAAGAAACAGGTGAACTAGATGGATTTGCATTAGCAATATTAGATAGATTAGCTTATGAAGAATACGAAAAACAATTTGAAATGGAAGAAATAGAAGAGAATGATGAGAGTGATGAATATTTAGAAGAGGAAGATTAGTTTAATTTAAAAGGTAAAAATATTTAAATTAAGTAATGGAAGAAATAGATTTATCGGATACGAATTGGATAGATACAAGTTGGATAGAATCGTATGAAGAAGAAGAAAAACATTATAATATGTTTTATCCAGAACCGAATAAAGATATTAAAGTAAATATTTTATATATTAACAAAAATAAAGACCTGGAAAAAATAAATGAAAAAAAAATAAAATTAACAACAGAGAATGTTATTAAAAAAGAGGAATGGATTAAATGGATTAAAGATTCAGAAAAGTTGGATAAAAAAAAATATAAATTAATAAGTATATTGATTTATAATTTGAATATTGAGAATAGAGAAATAAAAAACTTTCTACATAATACGGATAAATATGATTTTATGACTAATTTAAAAAATTTAGATACTTATGAGCTAGTATCAACTATAAATTGTTTACAAGATATAAATAATATATACATAGTGTTAATGGAGGAAGATAAAAAACCCGGTCAATATACAAAACGTGTAAGGTTTAATGTATTACATTCAAAAACCCGAAAGAAGAAAAATCATAATATTATATAACGAAGTCATATAAAGATTACTCAAACATATATAATATATGGCATCATTAGTATCAGCATTAGACACCACAACCAATATTCAATATGGAGAGAATAATCATATTGAATATCAATGGAGTAATATTCAACAAGAACAGATACTACAGATATCGTTTCAAATAGTAAGAACGAATGATAGTAATAAAAAAGAAGAATTGGCTAATAAATTTATGAAATGTTTTATAAATGGTAGTAATGAAGATAAAATTATTTTATTAAAATTATTGGCACATACAAGAGATATAGAAAATGGAAAGGGGGAATACGCATTAACCTATTCAATCTTGAAAGAAATATATATATACTATAAATCACTAGCCATAGCATTATTAATATTTTTTGTTGGTTACGAAGAACATAAACAAGATGTAAAACCAATCGGATCTTGGAAAGATGTAAAGTATTTTTTTAATGAAATAAAGGATATAGAAAAAGAATTACCAATAGAATTATTGGAGGTGTTTAATGGGCAAATAAGAATGGATGATGAAAATATGAAATCAACAAAAAATTGTTCACTAGCCGCAAAATGGATTCCTCGCGAAAAGAGTTCAAAATTCGGTTGGATAAACGAAGAATTAGCTAAAAATTATTTTCAAGAATATGGTAGAAGCATAAATGGTTGGAGTAAAAGTGCTATTAATAAAGCAAAAACCCATTATAGAAAGTTAATTAGTTCTTTAAATAAATATATTGAGACAACACAGATCAATCAATGTGGAAAGAACTGGTCACAAATAAATTTTAATAAAGTAACCAGTATAACACTAATGAAACAGAAAAAGGCATTCTTAAATGAGAAAGAGAATCCGGAGGAAGATCGTCGAAATTGTAAAGAAAACCTATTGAATCATATTCAAAAAGTAAAAGAAGGGAAATATGAAATAAAAGGGAAAAATACGAGTATGGTTAATTTCATTAAAGAAGCCTTAACAGTAAATACCGAAGAAGAAAGATTTATTATTAACGAAGCATGGAAAAACAATGGTAAATCTATCAAATCACTGGACAATATGATTGCCATGGTGGATACTTCAGGATCTATGGAATGTGAAAATAATAATCCCCTTTATAGTGCGATGGGATTAGGTATTCGTATTAGTGAAAAATCAAAATTAGGCAAGAGAATAATGACATTTAATAACAATCCGCAATGGATAAATCTAGATGGATGTAAAGATTTTGTCGAAGAGGTGAATTCAATAAGAGAAGCTGGATGGGGAATGAATACCAATTTCCATAAAGCAATGGATATGATTCTAGATGTAATTATAAAGAATAAGGTTCCAGCAGAAGAAGTAGAGAATCTAGTATTAACCGTATTATCGGATATGCAATTTGATCAAGCCGAGAAAACGGGAGTAGTTTCCACATATAATGAATGTGTTCGACAAATTTTACAGGAGAAATTTCATCAAGCGGGAATAAAGATTTGTGGAAAGGGTTACAAATTACCACATATTTTATTTTGGAATTTACGAAGTTCGGATGGTTTTCCCGAAGTATCCTATCAAGAGAATGTAACCATGTTATCTGGATATAGTCCCATGTTATTAAATTCGTTTGTAGAAGTTGGAATGAAATCACTAAAAGAAATTACTCCTTGGAATATGTTGGTAAAAATGTTAGATAACAAGAGATATGACAAAATAGGAACACTAATAAAATAGGAACCTATACTTGTTGTAAATAAGTTCAAAGATATAAAAACAATTCATTATATATTATATATTATATAATGAGTTATACCGTAGTAGGAGATAGTTTAATTCAACACTACGAATATCATGATACTATATGTTATCCAGGAATGACATTAGAATTTTTTGTATCAAATCCATCAGACGAATTATTATCACATTTAAATACCGAATATATTTTTTGCTTTGGAGCAAATGATTTAGCAATGGGTATTCCAGAAGATAAGGTGATTGAAAATTACTTGGTTTTAAAAGAACAGAATAAAAAGTATAAAAAGTGGTGCCTCATCTTACCCCCATTACAAACGACTTCATTTTATGAAAAATGTATCAATAAATTGAATTGTTCATTTATCACCACATTTATGATGGATTATAAAACCATCGATGGAATACATCCAACAGACCATACTTTGACTCAATTGAGATTCGATATTGAGAATGTATAAAAGAAAGAAAAAATAAAATAAAAAAGTTGTAACCTGGAAAGGTGACTTTTTTTATTTAGATAGGATTAGATAGGATAGGATAGGATTAGATAGGATAGGATTAGATAGGATAGGATAGGATTAGATAGGATTAGATAAATTCAGTAATGTGTAATGCGACATCTTTTATAAATACACGATTTAGAACATTACCTATAAAGTGACTTCTCTGTGGCATTTTTCGATTGAAAGTTTTCAATGCAGATAATAAATAATGTTTTTGTTTTCGAGTATATTTACCACAGTGTAAACATTCATTAATATCATTAATAAGCTCAATTTTTTTCTTTTCCATTTCTTTTATTAATATTTTAATTTTTGGAGTAAAACTAAATAATATATGAAAATTGGCATATATATATTTAAACATTTTGTTAACATGATTAACCCTTGCAATATGGGTATAGCGATCTATGTAATTATTTAACTCAACTAATTTATTTGAGTTTAATATAAATTCATTTATATTTCTATTTCTATTTCTATTTCTATTTCTATTTCTATTTTTATTCATAAATTTATTTTTTTCGACATTCATCCACAAATCTCGTGATATTATTTGGGAACGAGTAGTTTTATTTCTAAATTCTATACCAATTTTATTCCGAAAAGTATGAATTACCTCCTGTTGTGTTGTCATTTTGTATTGAATATTAAAGTTAATGTTAGTTAATGTTAGTTAATGTTCAATTGAGTGTTAGTGTTAGTGTTAGTGTTAGTGTTAGTGTTAGTGTTAGTGTTACTTTTAATTGTATTTTAATTGTATTTTAATTGTATTTTAATTGTATTTAAAAAAAAAAACTTCAATTTTTTTTCAAAATCTGGTTTTTGTTAATTTTTTGTTAATTTTTTGTTAATTTTTTAAAAAATACGATTTAAAAAAAATAATAGAATTAATATAATGAATATTTTTAATATTTTTAATGAAGTAATAGATATGAGCGGAATAGATATGAGCGGAATAGATATGAGCGGAATAGATATGGGCGGAATAGGAATGAGCGGAATAGGAATGAGTGGAATTAGTATGAGTAGGATGGGGTTTAATATGGATTTAGAAGAAGATATATCCCAAAATCAAACAAGATTAAACAGAATTCTAGAAATATCAAATGACAGACAACTATTCGGAAATTTCTTATTGAACAATCAAGATAATCCAGATATATTTAATAGTTCTTTACATCAAGAAAATGTATACAAAGAAGTAATATCCGAAGAAGGAAAAAAATTATTAAAAAAAGAAATATACACAAAAGGAATTTGTTTAAACGAGGATTGTCCAATTACACAAGAGACATTTAATGACGAGTATGAAATAACTATTTTACCATGTGCTCATGGATTTACCACATCAGCAATAGAAAAATGGCTTGAAACCCAATGTCCAGAATGCCCAATTTGTAGATTTAAATTAGACTCTACCGAAATAAGAAATAATGAATATGAAGAGATAGAACAAGGTCAAGGTCAAGGTCAAGGTCAAATCCCCTTACAAACATCAAGATATAATTTTTTAGAATCATTAAATTCTTTAACAAATATAATTCATCCATTTGGAAGACAACAAATGATAAATACAATACCTCATTCCTATATTAGAAATATGTTTAGAACAGAAGAGACAGAAGAGACAGATTTAAACGAAGCTATAATAAATAGTTTACAAGACATACAAGAAAATAAAAAAATACAAGAAATACAAGAAATACAAGAAATACAAGAAATACAAGAAATACAAGACATATCTGGTAATTAAATATCATCAAAATCAACTTCCTCACCATCATCATCAATTATCGTAGCACTTTTAGCTCCAACAGTACCAGTACCAACAGCTCCATCAGTACCAACATCCGCCTCTTCAATTTGAGCTAATAGGTCCTTATATTTATTCGCATCATTAAAATCATCATTATCAAATGTAAAATCATCATCCATATCATCAGATTTATCATATTCACTTTTAAGTTTTGAAAATACAGGATCTCCAGTTTTTTTTAGTTTTTGTTTTTCATGTTCACTATATACTTCAAGTAAGTCGTGTTTTGGTTTGGCACAAGATTCAAATTCTCTTTGACCAACCAAAACCCAACCACCAGGAGATACAGTATTATCACGCTTACCACGTCCTTTAAATTTTCTCCTCATAATACATAATAGTTCTCTTCCGTCGGGGTCATTGGCATAAAACATACCATTTCCCAAATTTTTAGTGACAACCGCATATATTTCAGCCTCTTCTTGAGACAATCGAATTTTCTTATCAACCGGAGCTGTAAGAAACTTGCGTCCCATTTTCTTAGATTTATTACCGCCAGCATTCTTTACCATTTTACTTATAATATATTAAAAAATATAAATATTAAAATACCTTCAATTTTTTTTTAATTGTTTAATAATTAAATTTAAAATCATTTTCAAAGTCATAAATACATTTGCTGTTTGAAAATATATCTTCAATCCATTTTTTCCAATTATTTTCTGGTAAACAACCAAACAATTTATTTTGTGTTTCGGAAGATTGTTCATCAGGTTCATAACCATATTGTTCGTAAAAATCTTCTAATTCATCATCATCATCAAAAGTGATTTTTCGAGAATCATCATCAATCGTAATATTATATTGATCAAATCGTTCTTTCCAAATAGGGGAATGATAAGCATAATATTCCCAATGATACCAATAACAATCACCAATATTATATTGTTCATCTCTCATAGAAGAAAAGGATGAGGATAATGGATGGATAGAATATAAACATTTATATAAAAGAGTTTTACGAATCGGTAAGTAGCTTACTGCTGATGCTACTGGGTCCAAAGGATCCAAAGTATCCAAAGTATCCAAAGTATCCAAAGTATCCAAAGTATCCAAAGTATCCAAAGTAAGTGGATCATTATGAATTTTAATAATATCTTTATAATCAGAATCATGAATTCCAATAAACATCTTTTTTTTAGATTGTGTATAGTCAGGATTAAATATTAATAAACAAATAATAGCCCAAATTTTATGATGATTATTATCATAATATTCATAATCTGTACCATCAGTACCAGTACCATCAGTACCAGTACCAGTGCCATCATATCCATAGTAATTCTTTTTTAATTCTTCAATCTGTGTATTTCCAATATTGAAATAGATTTGAATAGCATCAAATAAGTCTGGTTCAACTGTTTTAGGCAAAGAGGAAACGGCACAATGATATAATTTTTTATCGATAAAACGAAATAATGCATGATAGTGTAAAGGGATAGCAGTTATTAACCAGTTGGGTTTTTTACCTCTAAATATATGCGTAATGTTATTGATAGCCATATTGTATTGTCGAGTAATGAATATTTCAGAGGAAGAACGAAATGAAAATAAATTTTTAACAACAGTTAATAAATCACGCAAATTGCCCAATTTATGTTTTTTAGAAAGAAATCGAATGAATTGAGGATTATAAATATAATAGAAATCAAAATAAATAAACCATAATAATTCCCAAGATTTTTGTTCAAAGCCTGATAAAAACAATTCAGAAATCCAAAAGTAACACTCTGTTAAAGATTGTTTTTTAAGTAATGTTGTTATAAAAGAGAAACCCACTTCATCGTATATATATAGAAACCGCGTTAAAATAAGTTTAGACATTCAATGAATAACTAAGGAATAATTATAATGAATAGTTATAATTAAGTTATAATGAATAAGTTATAATGAATAAGTTATAGTTATTCATCTAATTAATTCAATTTCAATTTCAATTTTTTATAATATTAAGGAAATATATATCATGGCAAACGCATGGAGAGAACACGTTAAGAAAACAATGGCCAGTATGAAGGCCAACGCCAAAGGAAAAACTGTAATGTTAAAGGATGTATTAAAAGCTGCTGGAAAGACATACAAAAAATCAGGAGATGCTAGTTCTAAAAAGTCAAAATCAAAGACTGTCAAGAGAAAGTCAAAGACTGTCAAAAGAACAAAGAAATCCAAGAAATCCAAGAAATCAAAGAAAACTAAGAAATCAAAGAAATAAATAAACAGACAATAACTAGACAATAAACAGACAATAAACAGACAATAAACAGACAATAAATTATATAAAATGTCCAAAATATTTTATATAACGGTAAAATCAATTAATCAATTAATCTATCTGAAATAAATTTTTATGAATATCTTGAATTAAATTGGAATTTCTCTCTTTAAAAGAAGAATGAATATAGATATGAAATAAAGGATATAATGAAAAATGATTTAATAAATCAGAATAATTACAAATAAAGAAATAACAAAGTGAATAATAAGTCCAGGTATATTTAAATTGAAATAAATATGTAATAATCTGATTTGAGTTATAATTATAAAAATAAGAGAGAATATTCGATAATTGTTTTTTATCGATTATCTCTCTAGTAGATAAATAGTCATGAATAATACAATGGGATATTTGTTCATTAAAACTATCGATAGGATTTTTTAGTAAATAAACAATAATAAAAACATCAAGAGAGATATATTTATTTTTAAGAAGAGAGAAAGGGAAATATAATTTAAATTGATTTAATTGATTATTAGTTTGAATAGAAGGAAAAAAAAAAGAGGTAGAGAAATCCATTAAACAAGGCAAGTTATTAAAGTCATTATCATTATTATCATTATTATCATTAGAAATAAACGAAAGAGGGTTTACAGTATAAGAAATTTTATTTTGATGGAGGATAGAGGCAGAATAAAATATATGATAAAGAGATGTGGGAAAATTATCGATAGTAAATAAAAATAAATGAAAGTCTTTTTTTGTATAATGTTGAATGATTTTATACTTAATTTCTCTCTGTATTAGATTAGAAGTAGACAAAGGTAAAAGTTTATAATTTTTATCCAAATTTTTAAAATGATCAATTGGATTAAAATGAATAAAAAATAAAGGAATATTTTTAATTCTATTTGAAATAGAAATATTGTTATTGAGAGAAAATGAATTTTCTATAAATTCAGTCATTTAATTATCAATAAATATTAAAATATTTTTAAGTTTTTCCAAATAAGAAGTATCTATTTTTTAAGATTTTCTCAACAAGAAGTATCTATTTTTATATGTTTTTTTAAATTTGGCTTTAATATAATCCTTATTTAAACCATCTATAATTAATCTAGCCATTTCTTGGTTCATACTATCTGTATTAGATTCACAGAATTCTTCATAAGATAAAGATGGCTGAACTCCGATAACAGTAGAAATATGATTATCCATTGATTCGATAAGTTCTCGATCTAAGGAAATATAGGGTCTTCTTTTATTTGGTTCTTGTCCTTCTCCTTGTCCTTGTCCTTGTCCTTGTCCTTCTCCTTGTTGCTGATTAGAATTTTTCTTATTACGAAAATAATATCTTCCACTTTTATACATTTTATCCAAAATATTTCCCTTATAGCCATTTGTAGTTAGTCTGTCAGATTCTTGAGTAATAATTTCATTATTATTGTTTACCCAACGTGTCCATTGTTCTTTATAGGATGGTCTATCAAAATATTGATATAATTTAGAAAATGAATTTAACTCAATAATAAATTCATCCGAAAATTTAAATCGATAAATAGGATTTTCAGTAGTCATTTGTAATAATATAGGTGGTTCGAATTATCAATTACTTTTTATTAAACGGACACTTCAATTTTCTTTTTAAATCAGTGTATTAATTTAATTAATATTTACTATTTTAATAATATTAAAATAATATATTAAAATAATATATTAAAATAAATAAGATGATATTATATTCACTACAAAGCATTCCCTATTATGATTCTATTAAAAACGAATATACAAATATATTAACACTGAATCAATCAGCATTAGGACCATTAAAAGAAATAACAAAAACCGTTCGATTAAATAAATTATCTCCTTTTGAAGCCAATACCAATATATGTCCAAAACCAAATTGTATTGTCGCAATAACACAAATAGATAATAGAAACGAATTAATGTGTATTGATCAATTACCTTTATTATTTGAATTTTTAATGAATAATGGTTATACAATAGATACAAGTATAACCAAAATATTTCAAAAAAGTAATGTGAAAATGAATGGAAATTTAATTTGTATGATTCAATATTAAAAATCGAATTTATATAAAAATGGAATAAATGTAAAAATTGAATTTATTTAAAACTAATAAATGAATTCAATATAAGATAAGATGAAGCTATCCAAAAAAGATAAATCAATTAAATCAACTAGTGAAGAAAGCGAAGAAGAAAGCGAAGAAAGCGAAGAAAGTAAATACATTAAATCTTTAACAAAACAAGAACTACAGACAATGGAAATAGCGCGTTCGCATTTAGAATCATCCTTTCATTTAAAGAAAAGCGTTGGATTCATAAAATGGAAAGAAATGTCACTTAAAAAAGAGAACTAAAGAAAAGGAACTAAAAAAAAGGCACTACGAGCACTAACAAACCATTCATTTTATTATAATTTCCGCGTATATTTCTGTTTATTTCTACGACTTTTACGATTTTTATGATGTTTATAAATTTTATTTCTATGAGTAAATTTAATTCTAGGTACTGTTTTATGAAATAATTTCATTGTTTTATGAAGTCTTTTACCACCTTTTATAATCTTATTTCCTATATTTTTGTTAGGAATAAACCTATCTTTGCCCCCTTTCATTTCTTTTTTTGTTTCTACTGATGTTTTGGGAACATCTAATTTGGGAACATCTAATTTGGGAACATCCATTTTGGGAACATCCATTTTGGGAACATCTACTTTGGGAACAGTAGGTATTTTTGACTTGGTTTCCGCCACCGCATCGCCAATTTTATTTTGAGATTCTTTTATTTTATTCATAGCATCATCATACGCACCTTCAATTCTATTTTTCCCTTTATTAATGGTATTTTCCGTTTTAATATAAGTTTGGACACCTTGAATACCCATATC
>Ga0233413_10000566_pt1 | contig 17613 bp, 27 predicted proteins | sample Na_anoxic_6_MG_FD_189019 | JGI IMG/M metagenome (GOLD analysis project Ga0233413, IMG submission 189019) | Seawater microbial communities from Saanich Inlet, British Columbia, Canada - Na_anoxic_6_MG | ecosystem: Environmental > Aquatic > Marine > Inlet | place: Canada: British Columbia... | reverse complement strand
AAGGAAGGTAGGATATTATTTGAGGTATGAAGAATAAGAACAAATAAACCCTCGCACATTATTTAAAAGAAAATGATGTAAATAAGGGCTGTTTTAGCCCTATCAAACAAGTAGGTGATTGTTTAAAAGAAATTTTCCTCCATAAAAAAATAAAAAAAGGGAGGGGTTACCTCCCTGTTGTTTTCCGTTGTTTACGGATAAGTCTTTATTTCTGGTAGAAATAGGATATAACTCCAATAACTACTGATGCAACAACAATAACTGCTAAAGTTACTTGCCATCCAGAAATCTCTAGTATTGCATCTAGACCATCGCCTGTTGCGTTGTAAGCTGCACTATCTGCTACTTGGCCGTCTTGTATAGAACTAAGGATTGTTCCTCCAATACCAAGCACAACTGCTAAAACTACGAAAGTTATTGCAACTCCACTTAAATCTTGTAAATTCATTATTCATTTCACCTCCATATAATAACTCTATCAGTTAAGTTGAACCCTGCGTCCAGATCAATCTTGCCTATTAGCTATGATATGATACTCTATTTTAGTTTTAATTATTTATAAATGTTAGTTAACAGTTGTTAGCAACCGTTTAAGCCATAGAATAACCCCAACCATACCTGAGAGTGCTATAACATATACAAGAGTAGAATAGCTACCTGTGATAGAGTATTCACTCATTAAGCTAGTAATATGCACTAATGATAGTAGAATAATAAATCCTGTTACTATGAATAACAAGCTTAGAGCATTATGATCATTATCTAATTTCACAGCCCAGAATATTAAGAATAATCCAAACCCTAAAAGGATAAGGATCAATGCCATAAACCAAGCATGATCACCAGGAAAACCTAAAGGATAGTTATCTACATTATTTGTTGAGTGAGTATAAGGGTCATCACAAATCCCGTTCAGATCTGCATCTATACAGGGGTCGTTCCAGTGGTAGTAATTACCACCTAAGCAATCACCACCTATAATATTACCATCTCCACAGGTTAAAATAGTGTTCCAGTAGTTGTTAGTGGTATCAGTTGTTATTAACCCATCATACCAGGCATTGTTAAATACCCAGTTATCATTAACCCCATTAAACCTAAATTCGCTTGTTCCTTCAAATGTGTTGTTATAAAATACATTACTTGAACCTGAAGTATAAGCATTGACAGAGTAAGATCCCATATCATTGAAGGAGTTGTGTTTGACATTCACAAAATGTGCAGCATTCATTTTTATTCCAGTATTAGAAGTTATTATCTCATTGTTTAAGATTAACCTATCATTAGTTGGAGCTACTCCAGTAGATAGTAAATAGATGTTGATTCCTTTCTCCATATAGTTATCAGATATATTAAACTTTGTCGCAGTTGTTAAGTAAATACCATAATTATTATCAGCCCCTGCCTCAAACTCATTATTTATTATATTCAGTTCAGAAGTAGGGGCTGAGATGTATATTCCTTTATAATCATAGTAAAGAGTGTTATTGGCTATTGTTGTGTTATGTGGGCTAGTAAGTGTGAATATATTGGTAGCCATATCTCTTATATTAAAATCTGTATAAACACAGTTCTCATTCAATTTGCCCGAAACAACACCATAGTATTTCTGCGTTCCTACAGATACAGTATGGGCTATATCATGTATTGATATATTATCTACTCCTGTATCTTGTTGAAATAAAATAGGTTTGTATAATGATGTTTCTGCATTATGAGAGTATTCAAAACCATTTATCTCTACATTATCTACCAAGATATTGAAACAGGGAGATACATCTCCTGTGATTCCAGTTGTAATATTATATGTTCCAGATACTGTAATATCTTGACAGACATCAAGTAAGAAATCCTCTGCAACTGAAGAACTATCCTCTAGTACCATATCGTCAATAGTGAAACCATCATAATAAGTTTCTGACTTTATCGCATAGTTATCAAATTGAGTTATTGCCCAACTATAAGGTCTATAATTAGGACTCCTACACAATTCAGGTGCAGATGCACTCAAATCATAATCCTTGAATATCCAACTTCCAGAGGGAGAGGTTATTAAACTTTCCATTAGATACCATATCGTTTTATCGTTACCATCCTCGTATGAACACTGAACCCAAGCACCATCACAGTTGGCATTTGCTAAATCTAAAACTGACCTTGGACACCTATGAGCTTCATCACCATGGTCTTTATAGTAGAAACTAAAATCTAAATCGGCCTTGTCATATAAATCAAAACCAACCCATTGGAATATATTATCTCTCCAGCCACCACAAGAACTATCTGCATCACAGTCCATCTCTAACTGATATGTTCCTTGATGTGTTGCACCACAGGGATTATTACCATCTCCACAGGAAGAAGTTGTTGCTACGGCTGTTTTACCATTTCCCGAAGTAGTTACATTACTATCTAAAACTCCAGATTCAAATCCTTCTTCCCATAGAACTGTTGCACTTACACTACTTAGGCTTGTTACAATTACAATCGCCACAAGTAATACATAGCCCACATTTTTCGCACCCTTCATGTTCACTTTCAAATTCTTCCTCATACATCATTTTTAACAAACTCTATCCTTAGAGTATAATCTTCATCTTCAAACATCATAGATAACTTGTCATATTGTTCTAATTCATCCCATTCCAATTCTTCTAACTGTAGGGGGTGGTCATACTCTAAAACTAATTCACCATCTTGATACGCTGTAAAATCCATCACTAATTCATCTGGCAATTCAGTTCCGTATTCTGCATTAGAATATATCAAAAAAGGCACAAAGAATATATTTTGTAGAACTAAATCCTCTTGCTCTATATCTTTTTCTGCCTCAACACTTAAAAAAGTCATTCCTACGAACAGTAACGACAAAACAAGAAAATAACCCCCCTTCTTGACTAGATTAGGGGTAAAGAATGCCTTTCCCTTTATAAAAGAATTACTTAGTTTCATCTCCCCTCCAAATATAACCAAGCCACTGCTCCGACAGTTATAAATATGCTCCCAAATAAAATAGCATCAGTTAGCATACTTGCAGCTCTTAAAAGTAGAGCCATTGTTGTTGTTATGAAAGCACTTGCTGCGAAAGCAGAACTAGGCCTATACCTACCTAAAGAAAGGAACGCAATTATGAAAGTTGCAACTACAATCACAGTTCCTAAATACCCTTCTGTTACTACATGAGCATACTGGAATAACTCAAAAGGTCTTGTTAAATTTGTTGGTGTATCTAGTGTCATTTTATAAATCCCTGTTCATCAGGTAACCTCCTACCATTAATATTATTAAGATTCCTATCAGTATATTTATAGGATTGATCAACCATGGTGGTAATCCTAAAGCTGTTGAAGATGTTGCTACCATACTTGTCGCTACTCCTCCACTATCATATATCACTGAGAAAGTATTACCTATATTGCTTGTAATTGTATCCATCCAACTAAACCATCTTGAACCCTCTGAAGCATCTTTAGTTGCATCTTCCATACCATCATAATCTATATTTTCATAAGCATTACTGATATTACTATATACATTCGTGTAGTTCTCATTTATTTCAAAGCCATACTCCTCTTGCAGTCCCCCTAAGAATGTAATCATACCAGTAAATACTACAGCTACTAAAATAATTGTTGTCATTAATGTTGATACTTTTCCCATTATGTTCTCATCTTAGCTAAGATTATACCTCCTACTGCTATTAAACCTATTAAAGCTCCCCATTCAATGCTTATCAAACCTATTAAGAATGAAACTATTAAACCAAATATAGTAAGAACTATCGCAGCTACTGGACTACTTAGTCCAACGAATGCTATTATGCCTACTAATAATATCGCATAGATTATTCCATCTATACCGATTAAATCACTCAAGCTTGTCTTTAAACTAACTTCTTCTGTATCCATTAATCTCCAACCACCATCAAAATTAGCAATAAACTTTCCTATGTATGTTGCATCAAGATCAGTTACTTCATAGCTCATAGTTATAGATGCAGATTCTTCACATTCATAGTAAAGAGTTTCCATACCATCCAACATGGACCACTTCTCCACCTTTAAACACATAGAAGAAGATGCACCTGTTCCATCATCAGCAGTTAAAGTAAACATATTTGTTCCTGAACTATTGAATGCTAAGTTATAATTAATTGAATCTAATGCCTCCCAATCATCCCAATAACTACCCATCCCATCTCCAGATGGTGCTAAGCTAATTGTATAAGTTGAATCAAGTATGTGTTCAGGATCTCCTGTGTAGACTAACACACCATCCTCATACGCCAAGATTCTATACCAGGCGTCGGTCATTCTCATATAGATTATATCCTGCCCTGTTGCCCCTGTTTCGCCCATAGCAACCAAAGTATAAACTCCAGTTCCAGGGTCATACCTTTGAACATGAATTAGAATATCCTCCACAGCATAAGCACCTCTAATCGCTGTAAAGGTTATAGGCGTGGCAAATTCATCACTTAACTGGAATAAATTTATATTATTAGTTGTATCTCCGTTTATTATTGCATCCTGGAAGTAATACTGCCTAGGGAAACTATAGGAACTATTAGTTGAATCATACTCTATAAATCCAGTTATGTTCACATCTACTCCATCAGGGATTAAACATAGTTGATAGTTATTATCATCTTCTAAACCAAAATTGTATAACAAAGAATCTGCTGCACTCTCTAGCATTAGTGCTGCATCAAAGCTCATATCAGGTATTAATAAATCTCCAGTTTCTTCATCTTTCCCTGTGAAATTCAAAGCAACATTACCCTCTGAACATTCTTCAAAGTCCATCTTATATAAACTCCTTGTTTCTGTGAAGTTTGAGCAAGTCGATTGATTATCACACGCTTGACAAGACCACAAATAATTTCCTGAAGCTAAATCCTCCCATTCATAATTAGTTGCTGAGGAGTTTTGAAGGATAGTTTCATTACTATTTAAACCATCAAACCACCAATAAAAATAATTCCAATCGTTATCATGTGGAGAACCGGACATCACTGCTACAAACCCAATGGAGTGTTCTTCTCCATCATTATAATCCGACAAATCAATAGTTATATTTTGTTGAGAATAATCAGAAGGCATAGTCCAAACAGTGATACCATCTACTCTTATTGAACCATCAAAAGTATTTGCACCATAAGTAGACAATTGAACATTCAAAATGAAAGAATCAGCATTTATAGAAAAATTAGAACTATACCAAATCCACTCTCCGTCATCTCGTAACCTTACATAAAATCTATCATTTATAGAACTTCCCTCATAAAAATCAGTGTCGCCAGTGTTACCTTCGTCGCCATTCCATGAGGCACTTTGATTTAAAATAACAGAATGAAAGTTCCAAAACAAATAATTAATATCATCTTCGTCTAGATCAATTGAACCTGAACAGGTTAAAGTAGGGTCATTAAAGAATATACTATCGTTGTCAGGGCTTAATGTTGTTGGGGTTGAAGGTGCAGTATTTATTTCTATATTTAATCCGTCTAGTGTTACATTACCCCAATCATCTCCAGTAATATCAAAGTATAACTCACAAGGATCTCCTGAACAAGAGTTCATAGCAGTAGTTAGTTGGGTTGAGAAATCAACAGTGTGGTTTATTGCTCCTACTAAATTTTCCATTATTTGAAGCTTAGTTAATGCTTCTGCAGTTATTCTTAATTCTTCTATCCTGCCCTCTAGTGATTGGTCTGGGTTGAAAGATCCACAGGTTCCCGTAGTATCAGATTCTTGTCCTATAACAACATCACTTATATCTAATGGTGTAGAAGAAACAGTTCCTGAATCTACTTCTACCCCATTTACAAATAATGTGAAATTAGTTCCATCCCTTCTCCCTGCAATGTGATACCACGAACCCTCATTGATTCCAGCAGAATAGGACAAGGAAATCTGAGTATTAAATATTTTGAGATAGAAATTATCGGATGGCATATTTATATCTCCCCATATACCAAAAGTAAATACATCACTAGTTCCTCCACATCCAGATATAAACCCATTTAGTTCAGAATCTATTCCTGTATGAATATTATCTATATTTACCCAAAAATCAATAGTAAAATCTTCTAATCCGTCTAATGTTGCAGCTGGTAGTTGTATATATTCAGTTATTAACCCATCTTGATTATATGAATTTCCTATTAATCCAGTTACCCAATCCTCATTTTCTAATGCAATTGGAACTCCGTGATAATTATTACTTGAACTATCTATAACACAACTTCCACTCGTGCAACTTGATTCGTTCAAATGGTATAATGCTCTTAATGATGATTCATCCCCTTCGTATTCTTTGCGCATATAACCCTCTAAATAATCTAAATCTAAATCATTTAATGCTATATTTAGATTATTTAATAATCCCGCATTTATATTAACATCTGCTGTTAGAACTTCAAAATCAGAAGTATAGTCATCTTCAGGTATCTCTATATAGTGAGTGTCATCATCTGAATATACTGTAAACCCTGAAACATCGCCAGGTTGGAATGTATCTACGCTCAATGTTCCTGATGCAAAACCTACTAATAAAACAATCCCAATAAATAATCCACTAAATAATATTGTTTTTTTCATTTTAGTATTCACTCAGTGAGTTCTTTGCATAAAGAACTACCAAGATTGCACCTCCTATAAGTAATATCATTAAAGGTAGATGATTCATAAAGAAAGGAATCACATTCAATTCCCCTACTGCTGTGCCAAAGGAAGGGTTCTCTGCAACTGAGCTGAATACATTACCTAACACTGCACTAAGTATTATCGCCATGATTAATAATAATAAACTAATCCAGAAGAATGCAGGATGTGTTCTGAGCATAAATCCTCCCATCACAGTAGTAATAGTTAAACCTATCAATATGAATACAAAGAGGTAATCCCATGCATGGAGTGTTGCTACTGCCTGTTGTTCTACTTGATCATTTACTTCATTATCAAATACATCATTATCAGAAATAGAATCAGTGTAACCACTATAGAATGTAAACGCAACTACTGTAACAATTGCAAAGGTAAATAAAAAAGAAAGGATGTATATTATATCCATCCCTGAACCATTCTTATTCATACTTTGAACCTCCATTCAATCTTAGGTTTTTCCCCTTTCAATATTTTACTCAATTCTTTAGATATAGCCATCTGTGATCTCCCTGTTTTTTTAGATACTTTCTTTATTTCTTCTGCAAGAATCTTATCTACTCTCATGATTACCGAGTTACTTGCCACTTTGTTTACCTGCCTTTATATTTCTAGCTACACTTGAAAAGAAGTATATCAAGAAATATGATATAACAAATACTGTAACCCATATCATAGAAGTATAAACTCCTTGTGTAGTTGAGATTAGTGCTGCTGCTGTGTCTGGACTGATAGTTGAATTATTTGCATTGATTATATTCTCACTCATTCCTAAGTTGGATAACAAAAAGAATATCCCCACAAACATAAATAACAGTTTCAAAGGGTAGTGATCCTTATCTAAGTTAGTTCCCATAAAAAACAAAGCAAAGGCAGTTCCTACAAATGTTAACGCTAAAGCTACTTCCCACATTTTAAACAGTTACCTCCTTTTGTCTATTCCAGAAACCTTTTTTATCACTCTCTTGCCTAACTGTAGTTTCTGATACTTGATGTTGTTCCAATAACTTCTTTAATGTTTCACCATTCAATGCTTTATACATTGTTGCCACAAAGGCATGAACTAAAAGCCATTTAACATAATCCCTATTATTTCTTCTAATTCCTAAATTCTCTGGAAACATTAACTCTAAACTTATCTCTGATTCAAACTCATATATGATTTGTTTTATCTCTCTCTCTCCTAGAACTGATAAAGAAAAGATTTTAGAAGTATAAGGCACGAACCTACCTACCAACCAAGTTATAGCGTTTTCATCCACTAACGGATCTCCTTGCTGAATAACTGTATTAGTATTTGTATCTACTATCTCTCCTCTCAATGTGTGCATAAGTTCATCTATGATAAAACTATTATCTAGTATTACTTCGTGAACTGCGTTTGAATCTTCTTGTGTTGGTATATAATTCCCATATTCATTCATTTTTTAAATGCTCTCCTTATTCCTATTCCTGTTAATTTCTTTGGTGCAACTCCACCTATTTCTGGCATTGTTATTCCAATCAAAGAAGGCCTATACTTTGCCATCCTTCCTATCCTTGATACTGAACTGGGTTTTTTCTTTTTTAATTTTGATTTTTGAAATCCTGGTAATATTATTTTAGGAACTTTTACTTTGGATGTTGAAAAAAAACTCCTTGAACTTCTACTTGAACTAATAGAGGATGATGATTTGATTGATGATATACTACTTCTTGGCATACTACTTGATATATAACTACTCGGTTTTATTGAACTTTTTATTGAACTTTTACTCACTGAACTTTTACTCACTGAACTTTTTATTGAACTTGATAAACTAGAAGAAACTACCGATTTTGATATATAACTCTTAGGAGATGAAATTGAAGGCAAACTTATTATAGTTCTAGGTTCAAATATATATCTTTCTGGAAGTATTGATTCTTTATGGGCCTTACTAATTAAGTTAAGGGAAGGTGTTGTTTTTTGAATAACTATTTTAGGTGTGTATGTTGTTGTTATTGGTGTAATTGTTCCTATTCTTTGACCAAATAATGGAATCTTTACTCCTTTATAATAGGTGTAACCAACTATATCAGTCATAGTTCTTGATGCACCAGCTTTGAACACTGCTTGTATTTCTGTTTTTGTTCCAACTACTCCTGGTTCTCCTATTGCTGGTTCTCCTTTCCACCATTTATATATTCCTCTTTCTACTTCAGTTCCTACTCTTACTTTATATTGTTTAGTTGGAGATGTAACATAGGCAACTGGTTTATGAGGCATAAACATTTGTTTTACTTGCGCCCAAGTGGATGGGAAATAAGATGTTTCTCCACCAACTCCAGTAAATGAAGTAGATAATTGAGTTGATACATGAAAAGGATCAGTGAGAATATCCCCTTTTAGTGGCTGTCTTGCTGCATGAATACTTGGGGTGTAATGGGGGAACTTTCCTACAGTTAAAGGTCCTCCAGCTAATTCAGAAGGAGATGCTCTTATCCATTTACCAGAAGGTGTTTTTTTCATTACAAATGCCATAGGATCAAAATGTTTTAATACTGGCTGAGATACTAATTCTCCTTTTATAAACATTTGTTCATGATGTTTTGCTAATTTAGAACCATACCAACTTTGTTTTCCAGAAGTTGGAAAATTCTCTGAACCGTATGCAACTGCTTCCTCTGTTGGTAAAGGTAACTCTTTTCCTCCTAATTTTCTCCAATGAAACCTAGATGCAGCAATCTGTCCATATTTATATCCAATTCCACCACCTATAGCCATGGGTATTAATTCTGTTGAAACTTTTTCTCCTAAAAAACTCCCTCTTTTAAATGAAGTTTTCCAACTCATATCTAGTGGCAAATCTGTTTTAGTTGGAGTATATTGAATTTTTTTTGTATCTTTATAAAGTGAATATGAATATAACCCTGTCATACCTAATCCTGCTAATGGTAATGCTGCTGCACCTATTGCAGTTCCTGATACTAAACCCATTGCAGCACCAACTCCTCCTCCTAATATACCAAATCCTGCTAGTATTTGAGGTCGTTCTATAACTCTTGCTATAGCCCCAGTTCCAAATCCTACTATAGATGATTTAATGGCTGGATCAACATATCCTCTCTCCCATTTACCTTCTTTAAATATGTAACTTTCATGAGGTTTAGCTAACTCCAACCCTGATTCTCTTATCGTTTCTGGCCGTAATGTTCCAAAACCTCCACCTTTAAAAGTTGTGATATTTCTCCAACTATCTAATGTATGATGATAACCTGGTTGCCTTTGTAGTGGTCCTGTGATATGTTCTCTTGTTTCAAACTTTAATCTTTCTATACCTGGAACTGATACTCCTAACACCCTTGTAGTATCTCCCCAAGCAGGAGTAGGAGTTGCTTGTAATAATCCTCTTTCCCATTCTGATTTTTCATATTGTCTTTGTTGATGTTCTAACCCTTTAAATTCTAATAAATCCTTACTTGTAGATATTCTGCTTTGTTGTGTGATTGGATCTTCAACACCTGCGAGTTCTCCTCCAATTACAATATACTTCTTTCCTAATGCAGTTGAATAAGTTGTTACATCTTTCCCAGTTCCGTAAGTAGTGTATCCAGAAGGAACTTCTTTTGCAGCTGACTTCGCCTTCTCATATAATTTTTTTACTTGTGTTTGCTGTGCTTTGAGTTGAACTTGCTTCTGCTTTAATTCTGTCTGTTTGGTTTGTAACACTCCAGTTTCTTCTATATATTCCCCTTTCTTTTTTGTTATAGTTCTTGGTGCTAATGGTCTTGGTCCAGCAAACACTGATCCTTTTCCAGATAAACCCACTCTTGCTTTAGCTTTAATCCAGGGAGAATATTCCTTTACATATTCCCCTTTCCTGGTAACATAATATTCTTTAGATTCTTTATAGGAAGATAATCCTCTTTTAAATGATTCTGCCTCCCTTCTATATCTTGATGCTGCTCTCCTTGCCTTACCAGCAGCTTTATAATATCTCTTTTCTGATTCGGTTGGCTCATTATTAGAATTAGTATTATCAGATGTAGAACTATTAGTATCTCTAGCCATGAGTAACTATTGTAAACACCCCTTAATAAGGTTTTATGTTCGCATCCAAATATATTTTTTATGATACAAATGTTTATATACTACTTCAAGTAGTAAGAAACTACAATGGCGAAAGTATTAACAGTAAATATTGAAAAGGAACTCTGGAACAAGTTTAAAGATAATGTTCCAAGAAGTATAACTTTGAATGAGGCCGTTGTTAATTTAATACAAAAAGAGGTAGATAAGAAATGATACAAACAGAGGCAACCCAAACCTTAGCAGAATTTGTTGAGGACAGACTTAGATTTAAAGATGTTAAAGATGGAATTAAAATAATTGATGCACCTCATATGAAAACCTGGATCATAAGGTGGAACTAAATGAGTTGGTCAAGAATACTAGATAAAGAGGCAGTAGCAGAATGGCGAAGATTAGTAGCCGAAAACAAAAAGAAAGAGCAAAGGGGTATCAATACTTACCTAAATGATTAAGATGGTTAAATGGGGCTTATTTTAGCCCTAAGATATATTAGAGGATGATGATGAGAAAAGATATAACACTATCAGCAGAAGAACAAGAACAGAGCAGAAAATGGAGATTAAACAAGTGTGGTTTTGATTCTTTTGGTATGCTATGGTATAAATTTCAAAAAGAGGTGAAAAATAAATATGTTAGTAGGAAAATATAAAGGAAATAAATATATACCATATTGGAATAAAACAGATTATCAATTTGTAAAAGAGCATTATGATTCTAAAAACTTTATTTGTCCTAATTGTAATAAACCTGTAATTTTTATAAATGGGAATAAAGTAATCAAACACTTTAGGCATGATTCTAAACATAATTGTCATAGTGAACCTGAAACTAAAGCACATTTAGAAATGAAACAATTCTTCTATGAAAAGTTTAAGGAACATAATCCTGAACTAGAACTTAATATGGGTGATAATATTGCAGATGTATATGTTCATGATCTTAATCTTGCAATAGAAGTTCAATATTCTCCAATATCATTAAAGGTGTGGAAAGAACGAACTCAGAAATATTGGGATAATGATATAAATGTTATGTGGATATTTCATAAAACATTATTATCAAACAGATTAAATGAATTGTTTAAACATATTAAAAAAATCAATTATGGATGTATATATTTCTATATTGAACGACAAGTAATCCCTGTGTATTATAAAAGTTCTAAGAGATGGGTTGAAGAATTTGATTCTTTTGAAACAGGAGAAACCTATGGTGGATACTGGAAATATTACAAACTAAAGAAAGAACTTGTTCTAGGAAGTAATGTATCAGATAAAATGTGGGATATGAATTTTCCTATAAATGGATTAACTAATTATGGGTATCATTACCCAAAGGAATTAAAAAATGAAAGTTGAAATGATTAAAGATACACACCAATTCAAAAAAGGAGAAATAGTAACTGTTTCAGAAGATCACGCTAACGAAATGGCTGAATTAAAATCTGCTAAAATATTAACTAAAAAAAAGGAATTGATTATGAATATGGGAGGAGAAATAATTCAAATAACTGACAAGAGGCAACTTATTAAGAAATTTCTTAAACATAACCCAGTATTCTATAACAGTTCTAAGATGTGGTGGGTATGGGATAAAAAAGAGTTATGCTGGATTAAGATAGATGAAACAGATATTTTAAGGATAATAAATACAAAAACAGGAGTGAATACTATAAGTTCTAAAGAAAAGGCAGAACTATTAGAAACTCTCAAACAAGAAGGAAGAGGATTAATCCCAGAAGATATACCTCCTTATTGGGTTCAGTTTAAAGATAAAATAATAGATGTATTAGAAGATAAGGAAATAATACCCAGTTCTAATTATTTTGTAACTAATCCAATTCCATGGGAACTTGGAGAATCAGATGAAACTCCAGTAATAGATAAAATCTTTGAAGAATGGGTAGGTCCTGATTATGTTCAAACCTTACATGAGATTATGAGTTATTGTTTAATACCTTCATATCCTATTCATAGATTGTTTTGTTTAATTGGGGAAGGAATGAATGGAAAAAGCAAATATCTTGAATTAGTATCAAAATTTATAGGAAGGTCTAATATTACTACAACAGAACTAGATACTTTACTAGATTCTAGATTTGAACTTGGGAGATTACATAAAAAATTAGTTTGTTTAGTAGGAGAAACAAATTTTAATGAAATGAAGAAAACTTCTATCTTAAAGAAACTAACTGGAGGAGATTTAATAGGATTTGAATATAAAGGTAAAGATCCTTTTGAAGATTACAACTATGCTAAAGTAATTATATCTACAAATAACCTTCCAACTACCTCTGATAAGACAATAGGATTCTATAGAAGGTGGACTATTATTGATTTCCCAAACAGATTCACAGAAAAGAAAGACATACTTGCAGATGTTCCAGAACAGGAATATAAAAACTTAGCCAGAAAAAGTATAAATATTTTAAGAGATTTACTAATGGCTAGAAAATTTCATAATGAAGGAGATGTGGAGGCCAGAATGAAAAAATTTGAAGATATGTCTAATCCTTTTGATAAATTCATAAAAGAAAATGTTGTTGAGAGTATGGATGAAGAAATATTTAAACATGAATTTAGAAAAAGATTAGAAGATTGGTGTGAAGAAAATAGATTCAGAAAAATATCAGATCACTTGATTGGAAAGAAGATGAAAGAGTTACATATTGAAACTGGAAGGAAATATGCAGAGTGGTTTGCAAAAGATGGATCAAAACCTAACTTAAGAACATGGATTGGTATCAACTGGGTTGATAGTTCCACTGGAAATAGGGGTGATTTTAGTGAAAATATAAGTTCCACTGGAAATAGGGGTTCAAATTCAGGCAATACGGCCTCTCTTCCAGGTGTGTCACCTTTTCCACCTTACCCCCACTTATTTCCCTATAGAGAATCTAGTGGAACTAAGGTGGAAAACATGGAAGAGGTGGATAAAAACGCAACAATTGTGTGCAAAAGTTGTGCTTTGAGTGGATTATTTGAACATGAAATGGCTACAAAAGATGAATGTAGATTATGTTTAGGAGAAAAAACAACAAAATAAAACGAATAACTAACCTAACTAATATGAATAAACAGAATGTGATCATAATTTTATCGCCTCTTTTTGTAAAAAAAGATTACATTCTGGTTCAATACAAATGGTTAAATGCAAAGCAATAACAAATAAAGGTATTCAATGTAAACATGATGCACAGTTTGGAGATTGGTGTATATGGCATTATTGGAAATCAAAAGAAAAGGGTGAAAAAGATGGAGAATATAATAAATAAAGAGGAATTGAAAAAACACATTACAGAGATAATTCAAGTAGAAATGAATAAAATGGGTTTATTGAGGTTCATAAGGGATATAACTAAGAGTGAAGTTCAGAGTTATTTAACAAAGGATAAACAATAAAATGGAATTAAATTATGAAACAGTAAGGAATATTGAAAGACGAGTAGAAATGATGGAAGTTTTATTAGAACAAATAATGAAACAGAACGAAGAACCAGCACCAGTGAAAAGGAGAATAAAATGAAAAAATATTTAAATATAAAATTAGCAGGGCATGAATACTTGGCTGCTTTTAAGAATGAGAATAAAACAGATGCAAAACAACCAGACTATTCTGGCCATGGTATAGCCGTATGGATCAGAGAATACGACGAAACTAAATCCAAAGAAGTAGATCAACCTAAACCAAAGGTTGTGGAAGAAAAGGTAGCATAAGATGTTAGAAGTATTAACATTCCTTTTTGGATTGGGATTAGGAATCTTCTTTGAGAAGAAAAGGAAAAAAACAGAGGCAGTTGAATAATGGCTCTTGAATTTATAAGTAATTTCAATGCCACAGCTTTAACTAATGTTATTTTTATAATTTTTCAAGTGATTTTAGCATTATCTGTTATACTATTCTTGGCTTGGAAATTTGTATTGAAACCTGCGAAGTATAAAGATATTATAGAGGTTTGGGATACTACAGGTTCAGGGCTTATAGTAGATAATGATAGAGGTTATTGGAAAGAAGATATTGAAACTGGATCAGGGGATTATAGGTTATTAAAAAATAAAAATGCAAAACTGAAACATCCAGGAATAGAGAATGCTGTAATAATGAGGAAAGGTGGGAAAAATAAATATAGATTATTGAAATTCGGACCAGGACCTTTTGATTATAGTGTTATGACTCCTGAGTATGAGAATAAGGCAAAATCTAGAATTATACCACTTGCAGATGAAGATTGGGCTAAACACAGCTTAAAAGTTGCATCTATGAAAAAAACACTGAAGGGCTTTTTGAATGAAAATAAAGGATTCATAATGTTTACTACTGGAGCAGTATTAGGATTAGTTTTAATGTTGTCTATAGTAGGTTCAGTAAATGAAACTGCAAGTCATATAATAGATTCATCTTCAGGGATAGTGTCTGATTGTGTGAGTGAATGTGTAACTACAGTTGCTAATAACTTAGATTGTATAGGAAATATAGCATCATCTACTGGTGAGGCAGTTAGTCCTCCACCAGGATTTTAGGTGCTACAATGAAAGGATGGCATTTCAGAACTTGCAGGAAGTGTGGTAAATATTACCATACTAAATGTAAGTGTAGCACTCTTTTATGTCCTGAATGTTTAACATATCCAGAGAGATCATCATCATTAACGAGGGAACAATGGCTAAAGAAAAAAGAAACAGAGAATACTTAAAAACAGAGGCAGCAATAGGATTGGCCTATGGCGGCGAATTAGTAGCTAGATGGGCTTATCATTATAAAATCAAATGGATAATGAGGGGCATATTATTATGGATGTTATGTAAATGGGTTTTATTGGGGTGGATTCTATAATGGCTAAAATTGAAAAATTACAAGATCCTATGATGGGGTCTAAATCAGATAAGGTAGCCATAGAGTTTTACTTAGGACAATGGCTAAATAAAGCTGCAGAGGCAGGGGTTCGGAAATATTTAGATCCTGTCATCTATAAGCTCACTGTAGAGCAACTAGAGATACTTTGTTTAGGTTCTGATCTACTTGATTCAAATTATGAGAAAAAGAAATTAAAACTACAAGGGGATTTCAAGAAGAATAAATTGGCATTATCTAAAGAGATCAATGCTAGTATAAGAAACTCTAAACTGAACAAAAAAATAAATAAAGAGATTTCAGATACAGAATTGATATTTATTACAAAATTGCATAAATTATTATCTGTTACGATTAGTCCACTATTATACACTAAATGGGAAACTGAAACAATATGAGTCTAATAATTAACCATATAAAAGGTAATTTAGCAAAGTCTAGGAACTGGTGCACATTATGTGTAGGTAGGGTAGGAACTGGGAAATCCTACTCTGCCATGAGATTAGCAGAGGTATTAGATTCAGAATTTAATGTTGATAGAGTTGTATTCAAAATAGAAGATTTACTTGATATGGTTCATAAAGAAACAATACCCCCTGGATCAGTTATAGTGTTTGATGAAGGAGGTATAGCTATCTCTAATAGAAATTCATATATGAACAAATTCAATAAGTCTATGGCTATGCTTTTACAGACTTGGCGGCATAGGAATATTATTTTATTTGTTACTGTTCCAGACATTTCTTTTGTAGATGCAGGGATAAGGAAGTTATTTGATGCTAATATGGAAAGTGTTGAGGTGGTAAAGAAAAGGAGAGTAGTTAAAGTAAAATGGAAGTTTACTCAATTAAACAATCAAAGTGGAAAGATATATTACAAGAATGCTAGAATAAGAAATAAGATACTAAATGTTGAGATTAAAAAACCAAGTGCAAAATTACTCCATGACTACGAGAAAAAGAAAACAGCATTTACTACTGCACTATACAAACAACTACAGAATGAACTTACTCCGATAGTAAAGGAAGAAAAGCATGAAGTGAGGAAGTGCACAGAGTGTGGTTCTATGGGTGTATTCTTGGCTGCAACAAATACTATCAGGTGTAGAGGATGTGGATACCAATGGCCTGTGCCAGAGAAGAAGGAGGAGTTTCCACTCATAAAAACCCCCAATGTTTAATTTGAATTGTTTAAATCCCCAAAAAAGAAATAAATACACTGTATATGGTGTAGTAATAAATAATAAACACTATATATAGTGTATAAGGAAAAACAAAATGAATAAAAAAGAGATTGAAAGAAAGGCAAGGAATATTAAAGTTCCAAAAGACGAAGATACATTAAAAGTATTAGATCAAATAAGGGAAAGACATCCAAAGGCCTATAGGAAATTAATAAAGAAACTAAAGAAGGCATTCCCAGATAAGGACTTTGACTTTTAAAAATGGTTCACGCATTTATGTATATTCCTTTATGGATAATTTTTCTCATAGGTGTTCTAACAGGAATTAATATAGTGATTCTATTATTACTAAATAAAGGGAGGAAGAATGAAAAAGATAACAGAGAATGATTGGTTAATAATAGGAGTTATTATCTTTTGTGGATTAATCATTTATATTGGATTAGAAACTATATTGAGGTATTTCTTAGGATGAAAGTAGCAATATATATCAGAGTAAGCACAAGGGATAAGCTAATAGCAGAGGCAAGAATTAAAGCACTGGAGGAGAAAGAATGAAAACAAACATAATAATTAAAGGGGATTGTATAGAAGAAATAACCCAGAAAAAGAAGAAGATAACTGTTGAACAAATCTTTATGGCATTAGGGATAGGGTTGTTGGCTACATTAATGTTGCTACTTTTCCCAGTAATCTTGATCATACTCTTAGAAACTATTGTGGAGGTATTTATATGAAAGTAGCAATATATATCAGAGTAAGCACAAGGGATAAGCAAGATATATCCAAGCAGAGGGATTATTTAATGAATTACTGTAAGCAAAGAGAATTAGAGATTTATAAAGTATATCAGGACAGAG
>Ga0233413_10000564_pt1 | contig 17666 bp, 29 predicted proteins | sample Na_anoxic_6_MG_FD_189019 | JGI IMG/M metagenome (GOLD analysis project Ga0233413, IMG submission 189019) | Seawater microbial communities from Saanich Inlet, British Columbia, Canada - Na_anoxic_6_MG | ecosystem: Environmental > Aquatic > Marine > Inlet | place: Canada: British Columbia... | reverse complement strand
AACGTTCACGTGGCAAGAATGACAAAGCCAAAGCCATAGGTTTATCCGTAAAGTGTGTACCGGAAGACGAAGTCTGAGGAACACACTGAAAGGACAAACCGTCAATGGCAGCAAAGTCATTGCCACACCGCTGAAAACCGCAGGTTCCGAAGGAAGTGAGGAACGTTCACGTGGCATGAATGACAAAGCCAAAGCCATAGGTTTATCCGTAAAGTGTGTACCGGAAGACGAAGTCTGAGGAACGCACTGAAAGGACAAACCGTCAATAGCAGCAAAGTCATTGCTACACTGCCTGAATAAGCAGGCAGCTGGTAAAACGGCTTTTTTTTATCTAGTCACCATAGCATACGTCGGCTTATTGGGTGGAATATTATCCTTCCTATATCATTCCATTTTTGTGGGATTTGCATTAAGGAAACGCCCGGAGGCGTGGGTTTGACAAATACATCTGACGGGTATATTATATATTAGCTGTCAAAAAGGGAAAAAAAGGTCTGAAAAACTGTAAAAAAACCCTTGCATTATACTTTTTGATAGTTTATAATGACTCTTGCTGTGACAAAGCATACTAAGATTCCGGAGATTGCTGCCATATGAAAGGCAGGTCACTTCGGAGGAGAATGTCCGGTTCAAGAAACAGGGCGACAAGTCACTGTACGAGATGTAAGTTTTACACCCGGCATGACCGGGTTTAAAATATGACAGGCAGGAAACACCCGGCAAAGTGTACAGGAATCTTGTTGGTAAAGTATTTAAGGAGGAACAAATGGCAGGTAAACAGAAAATCAGAATCAGACTTAAGGCTTATGACCATCAGCTTATCGACCAGTCCGCCAACAAAATAGTTGAGACTGCAAAAAGGTCGGGCGCTAAGATTTCAGGGCCGGTGCCACTTCCTACAAGGAAGGAAATTGTAACCATATTAAGGGCTCCCCACAAGTATAAAGATTCACGTGAGCAGTTCGAAATGAGGACACATAAGAGATTGATTGATATTCTTCAGCCAACACCCAAGACCATCGATGCATTGATGAGGCTGGATCTCCCGGCGGGTGTGGACATAGAAATCAAATTGTAAGAAAAGGTCATGTTCGCAGATGCGAACCAATAACCAAGGAGGTACTGGAAAGGTGAAGAAATTCATACTGGGTAAAAAAATCGGCATGACCCAGGTATTTACAGAAGAAGGTTTGTCAATACCTGTAACAGCCGTTCAGGCCGGACCCATTTCCGTCGTGCAGCTCAAGACAGAAGAGCAGGACGGATATTGTGCTGTAAAGGTCGGCTATGATGAAATCAAGGAATCAAGGGCCAACAAACCAGCTAAGGGAACATTCTCAAAGGCTGGCGTTGCACCTAAAAGATATTTGAGGGAATTCCGTACGGACAGCAACGACGGATTCGAAGTAGGAAAAGAAATCAACGTGGGCGAAATGTTCGCTGAAGGCGATGTTGTTGATGTATCAGGCATATCCAAAGGTAAAGGATTTGCAGGAACAGTAAAAAGACACCACACCGCAAGAGGACGCGAAACTCATGGATCACATTACCACAGAAGTCCCGGTTCAATGGGCGGAGCTTCAAATCCCAGCAGGGTTTTCAAAGGCAAGAATCTCCCGGGTCACATGGGAACTGACAAAGTTACTGTTCAGAACCTAGTTGTGGTAAAAGTATATGAAGATAAAAACTTACTGCTGGTTAAAGGCGCGGTACCCGGCCCAAAAGGCGGATTCCTCGTAATTAACGAAGCAGTTAAAGCGTAGTGGAAGGAGGAAGTGCAATGCCAAAAACAGATGTTTATGATATGAACGGCAAAGTAGTCGACAGTATTACTTTAAACGATGGTATTTTCGCTGTTGAAGTCAGTGAATCAGCAATGCACCGTGCAGTTGTTACGCATCTTTCCAATGCAAGACAGGGCACACAGTCCGCAAAGACCAGAAGTGAGGTCAGGGGCGGAAAAGCAAGACCATGGAGACAAAAAGGTACCGGCAGGGCCCGCCACGGCGGAACCGTACAACCACAGTGGACCGGCGGAGGGGTCGCATTTGCGCCTAAGCCGAGAAGCTATAGAAAAGCCTTACCTAAGAAACTTAAAAGACTCGCATTAAAGTCAGCACTCACATCTAAAGTTGCTGACGGCAGCGTAATCGTTCTTGATAAATTCGAGCTGGATGAAATCAAGACAAAGAAGGCAGTTGAAGTGCTTGGCAATATAAATGCTTCAAAGTCCACGTTAGTGGTAATGCCTGAGAGCAACCTGAATGTTGTTAAATCCACGGATAATATCCCGGGGATTAAAACGACGGTTGTGAATTCCCTTAATGTTTACGATATCCTGAGATATGACAAATTTGTCATAACCAAGGAGGCAGTGGCTAAGGTCGAGGAGGTTTACGTATAATGAAAATTGCTCAAGATATTATTATAAGACCTTATATAACAGAACGCAGCAGCGATGATATGGCTGAAGGCAAGTACACTTTCATTGTGGCTACTGATGCGACAAAAACAGAAGTTAAAGCTGCAGCTGAAAAATTGTTCAATGTTAAGGTTCTTAAGGTCAATACTGCAAACTACAGCGGAAAAATGAAAAGACAGGGAGTCCATCAGGGTAAGAGGGCTAAATTTAAAAAAGCCATCGTAAAGATTGATACCAATCCCCAGTCCGTTGTATATCTTGAAAAAGGCGGCAAAGAAATGGCCATTAACAAGAAATACAAGACCACCATCGAGGAATTCGGCGTAGGCCAGTAATTCGGAAAAGGAGTGTAAAACAATGCCAACCAAAAAGTTTCGTCCTACTTCACCGGCCAGAAGGTTCATGACGGTTTCTACATTTGAAGATATAACCAAGACCAAGCCGGAAAAGGGATTGACAGCCAAAAAGTCCAAACATTCAGGAAGGAATTCCTATGGAAGGATTACCGTCAGGCATAAAGGCGGAGGAGCTGTCCAAAAATATAGAATAATAGATTTCAAAAGGGATAAAGACGGTGTTCCGGGTAAAGTTGCCGGTATCGAATACGATCCCAATAGAAGTGCTAATATTGCCTTGCTTTTCTATGCTGATGGTGAAAAGAGATATATTCTTGAACCTCATACAGTAAAAGTGGGCGATGTGCTTGAATCAGGACCTGATGCTGACATCAGGACCGGTAATGCACTTCCGCTGGCTAATATGCCTGTGGGTACTATAGTTCATAATATAGAGCTGAAACCAGGAAAAGGCGGCCAGATGGTCCGTTCAGCCGGAAATTCAGCCCAGCTTATGGCTAAAGAAGGCAAATTTGCACAGGTAAGGCTTCCCTCCGGAGAAGTCAGGATGGTACATCTTAACTGCAGAGCCACGATAGGTCAGGTAGGCAATATCGATGCTGAAAATATTTCAATCGGAAAAGCCGGCAGAAAAAGACATATGGGTATTAGACCTACAGTAAGGGGTTCCGCAATGAACCCGACCGACCATCCCCACGGCGGCGGCGAAGGCCGTTCACCTATAGGAAGACCGAGTCCGGTTACCCCTTGGGGCAAACCAACACTGGGTACCAAGACAAGACAGAAAAATAAAGCTTCTGACAAATATATTGTCAAAAGAAGAAACAAGAAATAGGAGGACGTCATAAATGAGCAGATCGGTTAAAAAGGGTCCTTACTGTTCCCCGAGACTTCTTGCAAGGATAGAGGAAATGAACAGTAAGAACGAAAAGAAAGTTTTAAAGACTTGGTCAAGGACGTCAACCATATTCCCGCAGATGGTAGGTCATACCATAGCGGTACATAATGGCAGAAAACATGTGCCTGTGTACATTACCGAAGATATGGTTGGTCATAAACTTGGTGAATTCGTACCGACCAGGACATATAGAGGGCATGGAAGAGGCGACAAAACCTCAAGTGTCAGATAGAGTTAAGCAGTGAAAGGAGAAACAAATGGCTAAAAAGAAAATGCCGGCCGCTGAGGTTGTTGACAACAACGAAGAACTCAAAAACGAATACGGCAAGGAAAGAAGAAAATTCCAAAAAGCTCCCCTGCTTACCAAAAAGGAGAAAAAGGCCCTTGGAATCGGCAGGGACGAAGGCAAAGCGAGTGCGACTCATCTGAGAGTGCCCGCATCAAAAGCCAAATTGGTTCTTGACCTTATTAGGGGCAAAAACCTTGAGGAAGCCTACGGGATAATTAAATATACACCTAGGGCCGCTAGTGAATTCATTTTGAAATTATTGGAATCAGCTGAAGCAAACGCAGTTAATAATTTTGAACTTGATAAAGAAAAATTATATGTTGCAGAAGCATATGCAGGCCAGGGAACCACTATGAAGAGACTGAAAGCAAACGCACGCGGAAGTGCTTCCAGAATCAGAAAAAGAACCAGTCATATAACAGTGGTTCTTAAAGAAAGAGCTTAGGGAGGATATGTAATGGGACAGAAAGTTAACCCCCATGGACTGAGAGTCGGAATAATCAAAGACTGGGATACAAAATGGTATGCCAATAAGCGTGACTTCGGTAATTACCTCGTTGAAGACGATAAAGTAAGGAAATACATCAAGAAGAAATTATTTATCGCCGGAATCGCAAGGATTGAAATCGAAAGAGCCGCAAGCAAGATTAAGCTCAACATCCATGCCGCTAAACCAGGCCTTATCATCGGAAAAGGCGGAGCAGGAATTGAACAGCTTCGAAAAGAAGTTGAAGTACTGACTGGTAAAAGCGTATTGGTAAACATAACGGAAATAAAAGATATTGACGCATGTGCACAGCTTGTGGCTGAAAATATAGCACAGCAGCTTGTAAAAAGGATATCTTTTAGAAGGGCTATGAAACAGGCAATGTCTAGGGCGATGAAAGCTGGTGCAAAAGGAATCAAAACCATGTGCGCAGGACGTCTCGGCGGAGCTGAAATAGCCAGGACCGAACATTACCATGAAGGAACCATTCCTCTACAGACGCTTAGGGCGGATATTGATTATGGATTCGCAGAAGCCGATACAACTTACGGAAAAATCGGCGTCAAGGTATGGATTTACAAGGGAGAAGTTCTTCCGGAAAGAAAGACTGCGGAAGGAGGAGAAGTATAATGTTAATGCCCAAAAGGGTCAAGTATAGAAGAGTCCACAGAGGCAAAATGAAGGGCGTTGCTACTAGAGGTAATAGAATTGTCGATGGTGAATTTGGTCTAATGGCCTTAGAACCCGGTTGGATAAAAAGCAACCAGATAGAAGCAGCCCGTATTGCTATTAACCATTACCTTAAGAGGGGTGGCAAAGTATGGATAAAAATCTTCCCGCATAAGCCGGTAACTAAGAAACCTGCTGAAACACGTATGGGAAGCGGAAAGGGAAGTCCGGAATTCTGGGTAGCAGTAGTTAAACCTAACAGAATTATGTTTGAAGTAGGCGGAGTACCTAAAGAAGAGGCGGTTGAAGCACTGAAACGCGGAATGCATAAGCTTCCCATTAAGTGTAGGGTCGTGGAAAAAGAAAGCAAAGTTGGTGAATCAGATGAAAGCTAATGATATAAGGAAATTGTCAACTGAAGAACTCGCTAAAGAACTCAATGAACTGAAGTCAGAACTTTTTAAGCTCAGATTCCAGTTTGCGACAAGCCAACTTGAAAATCCTATTAAACTTAAGGATGTTAAGAAGGACATTGCAAGGGTTAAGACCGTTATTAGAGAACGGGAACTTAAATTAGAGAGCGGCAGCTAATGGCTTTGAATGGAGGAGTAAGCGAGATGGAAAAAAGAAATCTCAGAAAAACAAGAGTAGGTAAAGTAACCAGCAACAAGATGGACAAAACAATTGTTGTAGCCATTGGAACCAGTGTTAAGCATCCTCTTTACAGCAAGATAATCAAGAGGACATACAAGCTTAAGGCGCATGATGAAAACAACGAATGTAATATTGGCGATATAGTTAAAGTAATGGAAACCAAGCCGATGAGTAAAGATAAAAGATGGCGATTGATTGAAGTTGTACAGAAAGTACAATAATCCGTTTGGGAGGAGGAGACACAAATGATTCAGATGCAGACAGTAGTGAAATCAGCTGACAATACCGGTGCAAAGGAACTCAGGTGCATCAAGGTTCTTGGTGGATCAAAGAGAAGATATGCAAATATCGGTGATGTAATCGTATGCAGTGTTAAAAGCGCGACACCCGGCGGAACAGTAAAAAAAGGTGAAATCGTCAGATGTGTTATCGTTAGGTCAAAAAAGGGAATCAGGAGAAATGATGGTACTTATATCCGTTTTGATGAAAACGCAGCGGTTATTATAAAAGAAGATCAAGAACCCGAGGGAACCCGTATATTCGGGCCCATAGCCAGGGAGCTCAGGGATAAGAACTATATGAGAATAGTTTCCCTCGCACCTGAAGTGCTATAGAAGGGAGGCAGACATAATGGCAAAGAAATTACATATAAGAGCCGGCGATAACGTAACGGTTCTCAGCGGTAAAGACAGGGGAAAACACGGCAAAGTGCTTGAAGTCAACCCAGATAAGGGTACTGTGCTTGTTGAAGGCGTCAACATGGCAACAAAGCATGTTAAGCCGAAAAACATGAATCAGCCGGGTGGAATCATTCATCAGGAAGCATTCATAAATGCATCTAACGCAATGCTTATCTGCAGCAAATGCAAAAAACCTGCAAGGACAACAAGACAGGTTGAAGAAAGCGGCCGTAAGGTCAGGGTTTGTAAAAAATGCGGAGCAGTAGTAAACGTTATAAAAGAAGCGGCAAAATAAGCCGGAGGGAGGTTGTACCAAATGGCAAGATTAAAAGATGCCTATAAAGAAAAAGTAATACCGGCCATGATGGAAAAGTTTAAGTATAATAACGTAAACCAGGTTCCCAGGCTTGAAAAAATAGTTGTTAACATGGGTGTTGGCGATGCTAAGGATAATCCCAAGGCCATCGAATCAGCAGTTAAAGACCTTACAATAATCACAGGTCAGAAACCCATGGTTACCATAGCCAAGAAATCTATTGCTAACTTCAAACTGAGGGCAGGCATGAAAATTGGCTGTAAAGTTACCCTAAGAGGCGAAAGAATGTATGAATTCGCTGACAGGTTCATGAATATAGCTCTTCCAAGGGTTAGAGACTTCAGGGGAGTTTCAGCGGATTCTTTCGACGGTAGGGGAAACTACTCCGTCGGAGTCAAAGAACAGCTGATATTCCCGGAAATCGTTTATGATGATGTAGATACTATAAGAGGTATGAACGTTTGCTTCGTTACAACGGCGAAAACCGATGAAGAAGCCAAGGAATTACTAGATTATATGGGTATGCCGTTAAAAAAGGCATAATGAGGAGGTAATATAGTGGCTAAGAAAGCAATGATTTTAAAGCAACAGCGTAAACAGAAGTATAAAACCCGTGAATACAATAGATGTAAAATATGCGGGCGGCCTCATGCATATATCAGAAAATATGGGGTATGCAGGATTTGTTTCAGGGAATTGGCTTATAAAGGCCATATACCCGGCATAAAAAAAGCAAGCTGGTAAGGTTTGGGAAGGAGATAACAATATGCAGATTTCAGATGTAATTGCTGATATGTTAACAAGAATAAGAAATGCAGGTTCAGCCAAACATGAAACCGTAGATATCCCGGCTTCAAACCTGAAAAAAGCCATTGCCGATATTCTTTTAAAAGAAGGTTATATCGTTGGCGTTAAAGTTATTGAAAGCGGAGTACAGGATACCATCAGGGTTACCCTTAAGTACAATTCTGATAAAAGAAACGCTATAAAAGGCATTAAAAGGATCAGCAAACCGGGCCTTAGGGTCTACGCAGGCAAAGATGATGTGCCCAAGGTATTGGGTGGACTGGGAACAGCCATAATTTCAACATCCGGCGGCATATTAACTGACAAAGAAGCAAGAAAAGCCGGCGTTGGCGGCGAAGTAATGGCTTTTGTCTGGTAATAATAAAGATACTTTTTAGTTTCTGAAAAGAGCAGAAGCTCACAATGTCAAGAACAAGAAGGAGGACGTAATGTCACGTATAGGGAAAATGCCCATAACAATACCCAAGGGCGTTGATGTAAAAATCGAAGACGGTAACACCGTTACTGTAAAAGGGCCTAAAGGTGCTATGACTAACACATTCAGCACTGATATGACCATTAAGATTGAGGACGATCAGATTATAATCGATAGACCGAGTGATCTTAAAAGGCATAAGGCTTTCCACGGTCTTACAAGAAGTCTTTTAAACAACATGGTTGTAGGCGTAAGCGAAGGCTTTAAAAAAGAACTTGAAATTAACGGCGTCGGATATAGAGCTGCATTACAGGGGAAAACCCTTGTGCTGAGCCTCGGTTATTCACACCCGGTGGAAATGATTCCCCCGGAAGGTATAACTGTTGAAGTACCGGCCCAGACCAAGATAATAGTAAGCGGATATGATAAGCAGGCAGTAGGCGAATTTGCCGCTAAAATCCGCGCAAAGAGGAAACCTGAGCCGTATCTAGGCAAAGGTGTTAAATACGCTGGTGAAAGAATCAGGCGTAAAGAAGGCAAGACCGGCGCATAATTGAAAGGAGTGTAATAGATATGATAAAGAAATCTGATAAGAATAAACTACGACAGAAAAAGCATATGAGAATCAGAAACAAGATTTCCGGCACTCCCGAGAGGCCGAGACTCAATGTTTATAAAAGCAGCAAGAACATATATGCACAGATCATAGATGATTCTAAAGGCGAAACCCTTGTATCCGCATCAACAGTTGATGCAGCCATTAAAGGCAGCATTACTAACGGCGGAAATATAGAGGCTGCTAAGGAAGTCGGAAAGCTGATAGCCCAGAGAGCTGTTGAAAAGGGACTTAAATTAATCGTTTTCGACAGGGGCGGCTATGTTTACCATGGTAGGGTAAAAGAATTGGCGGATGCCGCCAGAGCCGAAGGGCTTGAGTTTTAATAGGAGGATATGATTTTGCAGCACAGAGACAGAAACAGCAGAGATAGAAATAGGGACAAAAGTTCCGATGAATTAAAAGAAAAAGTTGTGAAGATCGGCCGTGTAACCAAGGTTGTTAAAGGCGGTAGAAATTTCCGTTTCAGCGCACTTGTAGTAGTTGGTGACGAAAAAGGCAACGTTGGCGCAGGCATGGGCAAATCTATTGAAATACCTGATGCTATAAGGAAAGGTATTGATTCTGCGAAAAGGAATATGATTAAAATTCCTCTAGTTGAAACATCACTTCCTCATGAAATTATCGGTAAATATGGTGCAGCCAGAGTTCTTATAAAACCGGCGGCACCAGGTACCGGAGTTATTGCTGGCGGAGCTGTCAGAGCGGTCCTTGAACTCGCAGGAGTAAAGGATGTAAGGGCAAAATGTTTAGGCTCAAATAATGCAATTAATATCGTTAAAGCTACATTAGCCGGTCTCTCAGAAATGAGAACGGTGGCCGATGTGGCTAAGGATAGGGGAATCCCTGTCGAGAATGTTACTGAATAGGAGGCTTTAAGGTGGCTAAAAAAGAGAAAAAACTTAAAATCACATTAGTAAAAAGCACCATCGGTGCCCTGAAAGCCCATAAAGCTACAATAGAGGCACTGGGACTCAGGAAAATCGGACAGTGTGTGGAACAAAAAGACAATGCCCAGATGAGGGGCATGGTTGCAAAAGTTTCCCACTTAATATCTGTTGAAGAAGTATAGGAGAAGGCAGAATGAAACTTAATGACTTAAAGCCGGCTGCCGGCTCTACAAAGACAGCAAAGAGAAAAGGACGCGGACATGCTACCGGTAATGGAAAAACTGCTGGACGTGGACGTGATGGACAGAATTCAAGATCAGGCGGAGGAGTACGTGTTGGTTTTGAAGGCGGCCAGATGCCCCTTTACAGAAGGATTCCCAAAAGGGGATTCACTAACCATATGTTTAAAAAGAATTACGCTGAAGTAAGCCTTGAATCGTTGAATCAATTCAGAAGCGGGTCAACCGTTGATGAGGCAAAAATGGTTGAAGCAGGTCTGGTTAGGAAAACTTTGGATGGAATAGTAATACTTGGCAACGGCGAAATCACCAAAAAGCTTACAGTTAAAGCTGCCAGGTTCACAAAATCCGCAGCAGAAAAAATTGAAGCAGCCGGAGGAAAGGTTGAGGTGGTATAGATGTTTGAGACCATTAAGAACGCTTGGAAGATAGGAGACCTTAAAAAGAAACTTCTCATAACCATGGGACTGCTCCTTATCTATAGATTAGGCAGCCATCTTCCTGTTCCCGGTCTTATACAGGAGGCTTTTGCAGCCATGACTGAAGGCAATCAGTTGTTTGGCTTTATGGATACTTTTTCCGGCGGAGCTTTCAGCAGGGCGTCATTGTTTGCAATGAATATTACCCCCTACATTAATGCGTCCATCATTATGAATCTTCTTACAGTTGCCATTCCTGCACTCGAAAGAATGCAAAAGGAAGGCACCGAAGGAAGAAAGAAGATACAGCAGATTGTCAGGTATCTTGCAGTTGCACTCGGATTTTTCCAAGCGGCTATGTTATATATCAGCCTGGGCCAGTACAATGCAGTTTATGACGGCGGATCAGTGGTATCGTTCTTTATAATTACTTTGTCATTTACGGCAGGTACCGCATTCATAATGTGGCTTGGTGAAAACATTACAGAGTATGGCATCGGAAACGGTATTTCATTGATAATCTTCGCAGGTATCCTTGCAAGGGCTCCCCAGGGAGTTGCCCAGATATGGGCATATTACCAAGCGGGAACATTGGGAAGCGGACTCGTAGGATTCCTTGTAATGGCAGGTATATTCCTTGTTTTCGTAGTATCAATAGTCGGTGTTATATATGTAACACAGGCAGAGAGAAGAATTCCGGTGCAGTATGCGAAAAGGGTTGTAGGAAGAAAGATGTACGGCGGACAAAGCACGCATTTGCCTATGAAGGTTAACATGGCGGGTGTTATTCCGATCATCTTTGCTACATCCATAACGACGCTCCCATCCATAATTATTGGACTGGCCGCGCCTAATACAGAAAATAGATTCCTGCTTGCAATGCAACAGCAGGGCGGTATCGTACATATGACCATCATGGCGATGCTGATTATATTCTTTGCATTCTTCTATACAATCATCCAGTTCAATCCGGTTGAGGTTGCGAATAATATGAAGAAGAACGGCGGTTTCATACCAGGAATAAGACCCGGTAAGCCAACTGCTGATTATATAGCTAAAGTGTTGAACAGGATTACCTGGTTCGGAGGATTTTTCCTTGCGGCGGTAGCTGTGTTCCCGCAGGTTTTCGGTGCCATATTCGGTATCAACATCTGGTTCGGTGGAACCGCGTTGCTCATTGTCGTTGGTGTTGCGCTTGATACAGTCAAGCAGATAGAATCCCAGATGCTGATGAGACATTACAAAGGTTTCCTGGACTAGAAGCCATACGGCGGAACGGAAGGTGCGGTAAAATGATATTAATTTTACTTGGAGCCCCTGGAAGCGGGAAAGGCACCCAGGCGGGTCAGATATCGGATATGTACAGCATACCCCATATATCCACCGGAGACATTTTTAGGAAGAATATTAAAGAAGGTACAGAACTGGGCCGCAAGGCCAAAGAGTACATTGATAAAGGTTTGCTGGTTCCCGATGAGGTAACCAACGGAATAATAGAGGACAGACTGGCTGATGCTGACTGTGGTAAAGGATTCGTCCTTGACGGATACCCACGCACCACAGCCCAGGCAGAAATGCTTGATAGTGTCCTTGACAAACTTGGTGTGAAAGCCGATGCCGCACTTAATATTAAAGTGCCGGATGAGGACGTAATACACAGGCTGTCGGGCAGGAGCATGTGCAGGTGCGGAGAAACGTACCATGTTGACTACAAGCCGCCTAAAAAAGAAGGTGTCTGCGATAAATGCGGACAGGAACTTTACGTCAGGGATGACGACAGGCCCGAAACCGTTGGCGAACGCCTTAAGGAGTACCACAATAAAACCAGTCCCATAATTGATTATTATGGAAAGGCAGGGATCCTGATTGATATTGACGGAACCCCAATGCCTGACAAAGTAACTGAATTGATTATGGAAATATTAAAGAAAATGGACGATTCATGACCGGAGGTGAAGGAATTGGACGTTAGCCCCGGACACGTGGTTTTGTCAAAAGCCGGAAGGGACAAAGGCAAAAAATTCATGGTACTGTCTGTCGATGAAGCCGACAGTTATGTATATGTAGCGGATGGAAACCTGAGAAGGGTTGAAAATCCGAAAAAGAAAAAACTCAGGCACCTTGATTTGACCGGAGATATACTTGAAAAACTTGCCCTCAAGATAAAGGAAGGGAAAGCGCTTCAAAACTCCGAAATATACAAGGGAATTAAAATGCTTGACCTGGATGAGAAACTTTTAAGGGAGGAATAGCTTTGGCTAAAGATGTAATCGAAGTTGAAGGCGTAGTTAAAGAAGCATTGCCAAACGCTTTGTTCAGGGTCGAACTGACCAACAAGCATATAATACTGGCGCATATATCCGGTAAACTCAGGATGCATTACATCAGGATTCTGCCGGGAGATAAAGTAAAGGTTGAAATGTCCCCGTACGACCTGACTAAGGGAAGAATAACCTGGAGAGGCAGATAAGGAGAAAATTAATGAAAGTAAAACCATCAATAAAGAAGATCTGCGATAAATGCAAGATCATTAAAAGACATGGTAAAGTTATGGTGATTTGCGAAAATCCCAGACATAAACAAAAACAAGGATAGTAATTGTTCGATACACCCACGGGGCGGCTGCATAGCGGGACTATGCCCGGGGTGATGAAATAATAATCATGAAACGCGAAAAATTATGGAGGTGCAGTGATTAATGGCTCGTATTGCCGGGGTTGATTTACCCAGAGAAAAGAGAGTTGAGATAGGTTTGACATACATATTTGGTATTGGAAGAACCACTTCTCAGAAAATATTGGAAAAAACAGGTGTCAGTCCTGACACCAGAGTGAAGGACCTTACCGAGAGTGAAGTAGCCGACCTTAGGGACGCTATTGAAAATGACCACATGGTGGAAGGTGATCTCAGAAGAGATACCGCGCTTAACATCAAAAGGCTCATTGAAATCGGCAGCTACAGGGGAAGAAGACACAGAATGGGTCTTCCTGTCAGAGGTCAAAACACAAAGAATAATGCCCGCACGAGGAAAGGTCCCAGTAAAAGGACCGTCGGCGGCAAAAAGAAGTAGGAGGTTGACGGATTATGGCACCAAAAAGATCCAGAAAAAGAAAAGAGAAAAAGAACATAGAACATGGTCACGCGCATATTCGTTCGAGCTTCAACAACACCATAGTTACGCTTACGGATACTAAAGGCAATGCCCTTTCTTGGGCAAGCGCCGGCGGACTCGGTTTCAGGGGTTCTAGAAAGAACACTCCTTTTGCAGCTCAGAGTGCAGCTGAAACAGCGGCTAAGGCAGCAATGGAACACGGACTGAAAACCGTCGAAGTATATGTTAAAGGCCCTGGTTCAGGGCGTGAAGCGGCTATCAGGGCACTGCAGACAGCAGGATTGGATATCACCCTTATTAAAGACGTGACCCCAATTCCGCATAATGGATGCAGACCGCCTAAAAGAAGAAGAGTTTAGTAACGGAGGTGTACTGATAAATGGCAAGATATACAGACGCTGTCTGCAGATTGTGCAGAAGAGAAGGCGTAAAACTGTTTCTTAAAGGAGACAGATGTTATACGGATAAATGTGCTATGGTAAGAAGACCTTACGCTCCGGGCCAGCACGGCCAGAGAAGGAAAAAGGTCAGCGAATTCGGACTGCAGCTGAGAGAAAAGCAAAAAGCCAGGAGATATTACGGCGTTTTGGAATCCCAGTTTGCAAAATATTTCGAAATGGCTAACAGAAAAAGAGGCGTTACAGGTGAAAACCTGCTTAAGATCCTTGAAAGCAGACTTGACAATGTGGTTTACAGATGCGGTCTGGGAAACTCAAGGCCTGAAGCAAGGCAGCTTGTTCTCCACGGACATTTCACTGTTAACGGCAGAAAAGTCAACATACCTTCCTACTTAGTAAAAGCAGGTGATGTTGTTGCTGTTGCTGAAAAGAGTAAAAGTTCGGCCAAGTTCAAAGAACTTGCTGAATTAAGCGCAAGCAAGAACATACCATCATTCCTTGAATACAATGTTGACAAACTAGAAGGCAAAGTAGTCGGCGAATGCGCCAGGGAAGAAGTCGGGATTCCATTGGAAGAACATCTCATAGTAGAGCTTTACTCCAAGTAAACCCGAACGGATAGACTTCCTGATACTTAAATTTAGAAAAGGAGGGTGTTGAATTTGATAGAAATAGAAAAGCCAAGAGTTGAATGCGTTGAAACTAACGAAGATAGTACATACGGCAGATTTGTTGTAGAACCCCTTGAAAGAGGTTATGGGATTACCCTTGGTAACTCCCTTAGAAGGATATTGTTGTCATCACTGCCCGGAGCAGCTGTTTCGTCTATAAAGATTGACGGAGTTCTCCATGAGTTCTCTACAGTTACCGGTGTGGTTGAGGATGTCACTGAGATTATCCTTAACATTAAGGAAATCAGGCTGAAGCTTCATGATAAGGGGCCGAAGACTGTTTACATTAATGCCGAGGGAGAGGGCGAAATAACCGCAGGTGCTATCCAAACGGATGCCGATTGCGAGGTATTGAACCCCGAACTTCATATCTGTACCCTTGATGGAAGCGCACCATTCTACATGGAACTCACCATTAGTAAGGGCAGGGGATATGATTCCGCTGAGAAGAACAAGAGTGATGAAACCGTTATCGGCGTCATTCCTGTAGATTCGATATATACTCCGGTTAAAAGGGTTATATATAAAGTGGAAGATACCCGTGTGGGACAGGTTACCGACTACGATAAACTCATACTTGAAGTTTTTACGGACGGAAGCACCACACCGGAAGAAGCAGTAAGCCTCTCCGCTAAAATCATCAGCGAGCACTTAAGCCTGTTCATCGAACTTTCGGCTAAGGCCATCAATACTGAGATAATGGTGGAAAAGGAAAATAACGAAAAAGTAAAGGTTCTTGAAATGCAGATTGAAGAACTCGACCTATCGGTCCGTTCATACAACTGTCTTAAGAGAGCCGGTATCAATACCGTGGAAGATCTTACCAACAGATCTGAAGAGGACATGATGAAAGTAAGGAATCTTGGCAAGAAATCCCTTGAGGAAGTTAGCAAAAAGCTTGATGCAATGGGATTTTCTTTCGCAAGTGATGAAGAATAAGTAGAAGGAGATTTGGAATCATGCCATCACATAGAAAACTAGGACGTCCAACGGACCAGAGAATATCGATATTGAGGAACCTTGTTACAGCATTAATTCAGAACGGTAAGATTGAAACCACTGAAATGAGGGCTAAGGAAGTCCAGAAAATCGTCGATTCCCTCATAGGTTCAGCGGTGAAAGAATGCGATAATTTCACATCTAAACAGGTTAAGGTTACTAAAGCCAAAGTTGATAAAAGTGGCAAAAAAGTAACTGTTTCCAAGGAAAGCAAAAATGGCAACAAATATGAAGTCGTTGAAAGGGAAACTACTACCGAAATGAAACCTGTTGACAATCCCTCAAGGCTTGCAGCAAGAAGGGCAGCCATGAAGTGGATTAACAAAGTTAAAGATGAAAGCTTAGTAAACAAGCTTTTTGATGAAATCGGACCTCAGTACAAAGATCGCAACGGCGGTTATACAAGGATATACAAGTTAGGCGCACGTAGAGGCGATGCTGCGGAAATGGCTAAATTGGAATTAGTATAAGCTAATCCAATTGCACACATTAAAACAATATAGAACCACCGGTTAGTCCCGGTGGTTTTTGTATTAGTTACAACTGCTGTAAATATGCTATATTTATTCATATAGAATCCAATCGGGGTGAAACTTGTGATAAATACAGAGAGAAAAGAAGAAAGAAGGCAATTTAATATAGTCAAGGTCGAATCAGAGGTAGTTGTTATAGGTGCTGGAATAGCCGGTATATCAGCTGCATTAGCTGCGGCAAGGCAGAATAAGAAGACTGTGTTAATTACAGACAGGCCCATACTCGGCGGGAGCGCAAGCAGTGAGATCCGGGTAGGCCCATCCGGAGCTGCAGCACCTCCGTTTAACAGATTTTCCAGAGAGACGGGAATTATGGAAGAAATAACAAACCATCTGAGGCATATGGCGCAGAATGCCGGGAAATGGCGATGGTTCTATTTCGACCAGATATATTTCGATATGGTTCTGGGACAAGAAAACCTGAGCCTGTATTTAAATACATCAATATATGAAGCAAGCATGGATAAAGCTGACGTAATCAGTAGTGTGAAAGGTCTGCAGCTCAGGGCTGAAACTATCTATGAATTCATTGGGAAAATCTTTATTGACTGTACCGGTGACGGAACCGTAGGTTTCCTTTCCGGAGCTCACTACAGGTTTGGGAGGGAAGGTATAAGTGAGTTAAATGAGATGTATTCCCCTTTGATTGCAGATAAAAAGACAATGGGGGCAACATTGCTGTTCACTACAGTTGGTGCTGGTCATACGGTGAAATTCAATGCGCCTGATTGGGCGGTAAAAATAGAGAAACTGCCTTCATTTGAACGAATCAACAGGAGCATCGGTACAATGCCGGACGGCTCGTACTATGGATTTTGGTGGGTTGAGTACGGCGGAGAGATTGATTCAATCCATGATGACGGTGAAATAATGCTTCACCTAAGAAAACTGGTTAACGGCTTATGGGGATACATCAAGAACAGCGGGGATTATAATGATGTGGAGAACCAGGAGATTAACTGGATAGGGTATCTTCCGGGTAAAAGGGAATCAAGGAGGCTTATTGGCCCGTATGTCGTAAATGCCCACGATATGACAGGGCAAAGAGATTTCAATGATTCAATAGGTTATACAGGTTGGCCGATTGATATCCATCCCCCCGAGGGATACCTGACAAACGAACCGGGCTGCACCCATGACTACCTGCCCGGAATCACTGATATACCCTTCCGGTGTATATATTCAAAGAACATCATCAATCTTTTATTCGCAGGAAGACACATAAGCTGTACTCATGAAGCGCTTGGAACCCTAAGGGTAATAGCAACTACATCAGTCATGGGTCAGGCTGCCGGTATAGCTGCAGCCATGTGCATTGATAAAGGTATGTATCCTGCAGAAATTACTAAGAATCACATCAAAGAACTGCAAGTCAAACTCATAAGGGAAGACCAATCCATAATAGATAAAAAGTTAATAGAAGATGAGGATTTTTCAAGAAATGCACAAGTTATAGCATCCTCAGAAAAAACCGCCGTACTGACATCACCGGACCATGTCTGTTATTTAGACAATTCAACCGGACTAATACTGCCGGTTGAGAACGGATTGAACTCGTTATCACTGTTAATGGAATCTGAAAAGGAAAAGGAGGTTACAGTCGATTTTTACCTTACTGACGGGATTAAGCAGAATTACCGTGTAAAAGAGATTTTTAAGACTATAAAAATTAAAATTTTCGACAAAGAGTGGTACCGCTTTAATCTGAATATGGAAGAATGCAAGGGTAATAAGATATTCATAATAGTAAGAAGAAATCCCGGGGTAAAACTATTCATGTCAAAAGATAAACTTAC
>Ga0233413_10000563_pt1 | contig 17691 bp, 16 predicted proteins | sample Na_anoxic_6_MG_FD_189019 | JGI IMG/M metagenome (GOLD analysis project Ga0233413, IMG submission 189019) | Seawater microbial communities from Saanich Inlet, British Columbia, Canada - Na_anoxic_6_MG | ecosystem: Environmental > Aquatic > Marine > Inlet | place: Canada: British Columbia... | reverse complement strand
AATGTCTGGTTTTGGCCTGGGATAGAAAAGACCAACCATCTTTTTTATCTCTACTGCAAAATCTGTACTCTTCGGATCATATGACTCTACTGCATTTATCACCCCTCCATTAGATTCAACCTTATCCCATAATTTGTCCATGAAGTATCTGCCATAAGAATTGGCAGGATAGAGAATAGCAAATCTCTTTAAACCCATCTCTCCCATAACCTTATTTATTAGGCTTGTTAGCTGGTCCTCTGGATTAAGGCAATTCTGAAAAACCATCTCCCCCTTTTCTGTAATGGCGTCACTCTGGCTTAAGGTGATTATGGGCATACCTAATTCTTGGGCCTTTTCCACAGCACCTTCAGCTACCTTGCTAATAAGAGGCCCTATAGTAACAAGCGCCCTCTCTTTGACTGCCAGCTCTTTTATAGCCTCAATTGCTGTTTCAGGATCACCTTCTGTGTCCCTGATAACAAGCTCCATAGACGAAAGGCCTTCTTCGTTCTCCTGAAAGATATCAAAACCGAGCTCGAGACCGTTGAGTACCTCCTGCCCATAGAGAGCAAATGGACCACTCAGAGGTAAGAGGCAGCCAACAACATTAGGACGTACTTCCAATCTCTCATCAATCATCTGGAGCATTTCTTGAGGCTTTATAGCCCATTCTTCTTCCGGTGCAACACTCACCACATTTAATACTGCCTCGCGTGCCTTCTCTAATCTACCCGAGATAAGATAAAATAATGCAAATTGGTAGTATATAGGATAAATAAGATCAGACTCTTCAGCATAGGCAGCCATTTGAATTAGTTCATCTTCTGCGGCTTGATAGATAAGATCTAAAAGTTGCAACCTTATTTTTTCCTTTTCCTCTCCTTTCACTGATGATGATTCCAATACCTTGAGCCACCAATAAAATGCCCGTGGATTATTATTTAATTCTTTTAAGGTTTGGCCTAAAAGAAAAAATACTTCTTCTCTGCCAGGATAATATGTATAAATCTCAAGCCAGCGTAAAGCAGATAATCTTGATTCCGGGTATTTCTTCAAGTGGAAATATGTCTTGGCAGTTAAAATGTGGATCTCAGCCCTTCTTTCCACGGGATATTCTTCGATAACATCTAAAAACAGGGGCAAGGCCTCCTCATACTGGTTCGTATTATAATATATAGTTGCCTTCCTCGTTAATGCATCTCTAACCCTATCTCCTTTTGGTTCTACCTTGAGGTATAGGTCGTAAGCCGCCAGTGCCTTTTCATATTTTTTCTCACTCCAATATCGCTCAGCCTCTGAGAAATAATCGATGACTATTTTCTTTTCAGGCGGTTCCTTTACAGCTAACTTCTCAGGCGGTTCCTTTAAGATTATCCTCTTCTCACAAGAGAATACAAAAAAGGCCATTACCGCTATCAAAACAGTAATGGCCTTTATAAAATAAGGGGCTTTATTTATTGTCATCCTTTACTTCCTCAAAATCTGCGTCAACAACCTCCTCATCCTTTTTCGCTGTCTCTTGTTCCGCAGGGCCTGCTTCTGGGCCAGCTTGTCCTTGTGATTGGGCAGCCTGTGCATACAAAACTTCAGCTATTTTATGTGAAACCTGTGTTAATTCCTCTGAAAGCCGTTTAATTTCTGATGTATCTTCACCCTCCATAGCCTTTTTAAGGTTACCTATGGCGTTATCTATCTCTCCTTTTGTGCCAGCATCGATTTTCTCTCCAGCCTCTTTAAGAGATTTTTCAGTAGAGTAGATAAGGGAATCAGCAGCATTTCGAGCATCAACAAGCTCCCTCTTTTTTTTATCCTCTTCACCGTGAAGCTCAGCATCCTTGACTAACCTCTCAATTTCCTCCTCACTGAGACCACTTGAGGCTGTTATCCTGATGGATTGTTCCTTCCCCGTTCCCATATCTTTTGCAGATACATTAACAATTCCATTTGCATCAATATCAAAGGTTACCTCTATCTGAGGCATACCTCTCGGCGCTGGTGGGATCCCAACCAGTTCAAAGCGACCAAGGGTTTTATTGTAGGTAGCCATTTCCCTCTCGCCTTGAAGGACATGGATAGACACAGCAGGCTGGTTATCTGCAGCAGTCGAAAATATCTGGCTTTTTTTGGTAGGTATCGTAGTGTTTTTCTCAATCAGCTTGGTGAAAACAGCACCAAGGGTCTCAATTCCCAGGGAAAGGGGAGTAACATCAAGCAAGAGAACATCCTTTACATCTCCCTTTAACACCCCTCCCTGTATAGCTGCACCTACCGCAACAACCTCATCAGGGTTAACACCCTTGTGCGGATCTTTACCAAAGATTAGTTTTACCTTCTCCTGAACCATAGGCATCCTGGTCATCCCGCCAACCAGAATAACCTCATTAATATCACCGGTCTTCAAACCAGAATCCCTTAAGGCAAGTTTGCAGGGCTCGACTGTTTTATCAACCAAATCCTCTACAAGAGACTCAAGTTTTGCCCTGGTGAGTTTAATATTCAAATGTTTCGGCCCGCTTGCATCAGCAGTAATAAAGGGAAGGTTAACGTCTGTCTCCATTGCGGTGGAAAGTTCCATTTTTGCCTTCTCAGCCGCCTCCTTCAAACGTTGTAATGCCATTTTGTCATTCCTTAGATCAATTCCCTGATCCTTTTTGAATTCATCAGCAAGGTAACCCATAACCCTTTGATCAAAGTCCTCACCCCCTAAATGGGTGTCTCCGTTTGTGGATTTAACCTCAAATACCCCATCGCCAATCTCCAGGATAGAAATATCAAAGGTCCCACCTCCAAGATCAAACACAGCAATCTTTTCTTCCTTCTTTTTATCCAGACCATAGGCAAGTGATGCAGCCGTAGGTTCATTAATAATCCGTTGAACATTCAATCCCGCTATCTTTCCAGCATCCTTTGTAGCCTGTCTCTGGCTGTCATTAAAGTAAGCCGGAACGGTAATGACAGCATCAGTTACCTTTTCACCAAGATATTCTTCAGCAGTCTGCTTCATTTTCTGCAATACCATTGACGAAATCTCCGCTGCACTGTGATCCGCGCCTCTGACGGTTATCTGAGCATCAGCATTTTTTGCCCTGGTAATCTTGTAAGGGGATATCTTAACATCTTTTTTAACCTCAGGTGAATCAAACTTTCTTCCAATGAGTCTTTTAACGGCATAGACGGTGTTCTCCGGATTGGTGATTGCCTGCCTTTTTGCGGTCTGACCTACGAGCCGTTCTCCACTATCAGTAAATGCCACAACAGACGGTGTAGTCCGATTTCCTTCAACATTGGCAATTACCTTTGGGTCACCTCCCTCCATAAGAGCCACGCAGGAATTTGTGGTTCCCAAATCGATTCCGATTATTTTAGCCATCATCTCCTCCTTAACAAATATTATTATCTTGAAAAACTGCCCAAAGTGTCTAAATTCATGAATGAACGTAACTATTCAGCCACTAAGCCACAAAGGCACAAAGATTTGAGAATTCTTCTTTTCAAATAAAGGGGTAAAACCCATATCTATCCTTTGTGTCTTAGTGCCTTGGTGGCTACCTGAGCAGTTATGAATGAGCTAACGTTAACAGAATTTATTTCCTTAATTTTAGGAGCTTTTAACTTCACTTTTACTGTTTCCTTGCGAGATCACAACCATTGATGGCCTAATCAAACGCTCATTGAGCAGATAGCCCTTTTGCAACTCCATTATGATATGTCCCTGAGCAATCTTATCATCTATCTGTTGTGAAATTGCCTCATGAAAATTGGGGTCAAATTGTTTTCCTACTGCCTCAACCTCTTTAAGACCTGATTTTGTTAGTGTTTTTATGAGACCACCCAATGTCATTTCAAGACCCTTAACTAACCCTGATGGGTTAGTATCATTGTGCGCGTGAGATATCGCCTTTTCAAGACTATCAATAGCTGGTAAAATCTCTTTGATGAGAGACTCGTTTGCGAATTTTGCCAATTCCTCTTTCTCTTTCTTTCCTCTTTTTTTGATATTTTCCATTTCAGCATAGGTTCGCGTATAAAGCTCGTAATTTTCTTGTGCCTTTATCTCAATTTCTTTTACCTTTTCCAGGAGTTCCCGTTTTGTCATTTCCTCTATCTTCTTCACCTTCTTTTCTCTGCCAGTTTCACGGAAATCCTTATTCTGCTCTTTAAGGTCTTCTGTTTTTCTTTCCCCTTCTTTATCCATCTTTTTATAGGCTTCTACCTTATCCCTTTTCTCATTTATCTTAATCTCTACTTCACTCATCTGCGAACTCATATTATTGATTAATAATGAAGATTAATATTGAAAAATATTAAGCATCAATAGGGGTATTGTCAAGGGAAGTGATAAAAGAAGTGGAGGACTTACAGGCCTTTCCCTGTTAATGTCTCAAGGGCCTCAAGATATTTGTCTCTTGTGATCTGAATTATTTCTGCTGGTAATTTTGGTGGGGGTGGCTTTTTCGGCCAATCAAGGCTATTGAGGTAATCCCTTAAAAACTGTTTGTCAAAACTCTTTTGAGCCCTTCCTGGCATATATCCATCCATGGGCCAGAATCTGGATGAATCCGGGGTTAATATTTCATCAATCAACATAAAATTATCATCTACCAATCCAAACTCGAACTTGGTATCTGCGATGATGATACCATTCTTAGCAGCCAGATCTCTTCCGTATTGGTATATTTTTAAACTAATACTTCGCAGCTGTCTGGCTATATCTTCGCCAACAATATGTGCAGCATCCTCAAAGGAAATATTTTCATCATGTATTCCCGACTCAGCTTTTGTAGATGGTGTGAAAATCGGTTCTGGCAATATATCTGACTCTTTCAGTTTCTCTGGAAGGTGGACCCCTGATATAGTCCCCCGATCCTGATACTCAAGCCAACCGGAACCTGAAACATAACCCCTTACAATGCATTCTACTGGAAAGGGCTTTGCTTTATGGACCAGCATGCTCCTATCCAAAAGATATTCCTTATAAGGCTTGCAAGGTTCAGGATATTCATCCGGATCAGCGGTGATTATATGATTATCAATTATGGAAGCGGTCTTTTCAAACCAAAAGAGCGATATCTTTGTTAAGATTTTTCCTTTATCTGGAATCGGGTCATCCATAACCACGTCAAAAGCCGACATTCGATCAGTGGCAACTATAAGTAAGTTATCTCCTATCTCATAGATATCCCTGACCTTCCCTCGATTAATCAATTTTAAATTGGGAAAATGTGTTTCCTTTAATGCTTGTGCTGTCATGATTATGCCTTTCTGAATTTCTATCCCACCAAAGGTAGAAAATGAGAGCCATGTTCTTAAGTTCGCCCTTTAAATATTGTTTTAAAAACTATATGACATAAATTATTTAACAATGTAGTATAGACAATATAGAAGATCTTTTGTATATAAAAAACAAAATCGTAAAATTAAACCCAAAAATACGATTAATTTCTTAGAAATTGAAAGAGAGAATATGGTCGAATTAGATTTTAAAAAGGGTAATGGAATTTTACCAGCCATTGCCCAGGATTCTAAATCTGGAAAGGTTTTAATGCTGGCCTATATGAATAGCCAGGCATGGAGACTCACCCTACAGACTGGAGAGGCCCATTACTGGAGTCGCACACGTGGAGAGATCTGGCATAAGGGAGAAACCTCGGGAAATATCCAGATAGTCAAAGAAATTATTGCTGACTGTGACTATGATACCATCCTTCTTAAGATAGAGCAGATAGGGGGAGCTGCCTGCCATCTTGGATATGAGAGTTGCTTCCATAACAAAGTTAACAATAATGGAGAGGAAACTACCATAGGAAAAAAAATATTTGATCCAGAAAAGGTATATAAAAATGAATTTGCTTAAGCTTGGTATACCAAAGGGGAGCTTGCAGGAAGCCACAATCAAACTATTTCACAAATCAGGATGGAATATTTCTATAGCTGATAGGAATTACTTTCCTGAAATAAATGATGATACCCTTGCGTGCTCAATCCTGAGGGCGCAGGAAATGCCCATCCATGTAGAAAAAGGAACTATAGATGCAGGCCTTACCGGTAGAGATTGGAAAGAAGAAAATGAATCAGATGTTGTTGTTGCTGCTGACCTAATCTATTCCAAGTTGAGCCAAAAACCTGCCAGATGGGTTTTAGCAGTTTCTGCTGACTCCGATATCAAAGAATTGTCTGATCTTAATGGTAAAGTGATAGCAACAGAACTGGTTAACTTTACCAGAAAATATTTCACCCAAAAAGGGATCGATGTTAAGGTTGAATTCTCATGGGGAACAACAGAGGCCAAAGTTGCAGCAGGTTTGGCAGATGCTATTGTAGAGGTTACGGAGACAGGTAGTACTATCAATGCCCATGGATTGAAGATTATCCACGAACTGATGCAATCAAACACCATACTTATTGCAAACAAAAAATCCTGGCAGGATCCATGGAAAAGGACTAAGATAGAGAATATTTCATTACTTCTCAAGGGGGCCTTAAGGGCTGAAAATATGGTAGGCCTAAAGATGAATATACCAAAGGAACGGTTGGATGGTATAATCTCATTGCTTCCTAGTATTACATCTCCAACTATGGCAAATCTATTTCAATCTAATTGGGTATCGGTTGAGGTAATGGTTAATAAGGAAAAGGTGAGGGAACTTATCCCTCAATTAATAAGGCGGGGAGCAAAAGGTATAATTGAATATCCTTTAAATAAGGTGATTTAACTATGTGGAAATCATTTAAAAACACAAGTATTGCACTAATTTTTATCTCTTTTGCTGTTATCTTGACTGGTTGCGCAGAGGATGGAGTTCTTATAAAGAGGCAATTCCTCGCAAGGTAAGATCTGTGGGAATCTTTCTTTTCACAGGTGGATTTTACACCTGACCTTAATGAAATTCCTAAAGGCTGGGGAACTTGACCCTGAAAATTCAGAAATAAAATACAATCTCGCCATTGCTAATAGTATTAAGGATTTGCACAGCAAGTCTTTTACCCATTTTAAAACGGCGATCGAGCTAAGGCAAGATTTTTCCGAGGCCTATGATGACCTCGGCAATACATATTTAATTCTTTGTAAGTTTGATCTTGCTATAACATGCTTTGAAAAGTCCGATAGAAATAGACTTTATGCTACACCCCTTTTATCCATAATAAGCTGGATTATGATTACTGTAAAAAGGTGAGTATAAAAAGACAGCAGAAAGATATCATAATTACATAAAATACCAACTCTCTTTTAGCAAAGCCTTTCATAATTTTAGAATTACTTATGAAGCCATGAATGAGTGGGAAATGTTATAGGGGCTTATAATGAATCAATGCGAAATGTGCCCAAAGACCCTCGATCCCACGACTATTTTGACAAGCTTTACCTAAAGCGTAAAAAATCATCTTTTGCTATTGAAAAATTTGCAGAATCTATACGGTTAAATAAACAAAATATCTATACACCCGAAGCAAAACATCTGTTAGAAAAGATAACATAAGCGTATGAAAATTGCATCCAGAGCTATAGATTTCCGCTCCTTCATTGTTATGGATGTATTGGAGAGGGCAAGCGTCCTTGAAAGGCAGGGTCAAGATATCATTCATCTTGAGGTAGGTGAGCCAGATTTTGACACACCGCAATGTATAAAAGAAGCCGGGATTAAGGCCATCAGAGAAGGAAAAACCCACTATACTCACTCGCAAGGAATGCCTGAGTTGAGAGATGCCATCTGTCAGCATTACATGGACAAGTATGCTGTCCATGTAAACCCTGAGCAGATCATTATAACATCTGGTACATCGCCGGCGCTGCTATTGATTTTTTCGACTCTCTTAGAGCCAGAAGATAAAATCATTGTCCCTAATCCATATTATCCGTGCTATCCTAATATTATCAACTATGTTGGTGGAAATTGCGTATTTGTAAACACTCAAGAGGATGATGGATTTCAATTGCGTTCAGAAGAGGTTGCCCAAAGGATCTCACCCCAAACTAAGGGAATCCTTATAAACTCTCCCTCAAATCCTGTCGGAAACCTCCTTTCAGCTGATAGAATGAAACGTATCGCTGATCTTGGGACATATATCATCTCTGATGAGATATATCATGGCCTGGTATATGAAGGTAAAGAGCACACGATTTTAGAGTATACAGATAAGGCATTTGTTTTGAATGGCTTCTCTAAACTCTATGCCATGACAGGTTGGAGGCTCGGATATGTGATTGCACCAAAAGACTTTGTCAGGCCTATGCAAAAGATGCAGCAAAACTTTTTTATCTCAGCAAGCAGTGTCTCCCAATGGGCAGGCCTCGCAGCTCTCAGTGAAGCAGAGGAAGATGTTGAAAGGATGAAATCCATATTCGACCAAAGGAGACATTATATAGTCAAAAGGCTCAGAGAACTCGGTTTTGGAATCAGTATTGATCCTGTTGGAGCATTTTATGCACTCGCTAATGCAAAACATCTTTCCAATAATTCCTACGATCTCGCCTTTGAGATACTTGAGAAAGCAGGAGTGGGTGTTGCACCAGGAATCGATTTTGGAAGTAATGCTGAAGGATATCTCAGGTTTTCCTATGCAAACTCCCTTGAAAATATCACCGAAGGACTCCTAAGGATAGAGCAGTTTTTAAAAAATCGATAAATCGATACTTGATACTTGATAATGGATACTGAATGGTTCTGGGTTGGGAGTTTCAAATTTCAAATTTCAAGCCCGCCCTGGCGCGAGGTCACAGGAAAATGATCCTGTTTCGGAAATATTTTCGGAGCTTGGAGTCTATAACTAATCCTTGCATGCCAGGTCTGGGCCAGGGTTTCAAATAACCAATGCCAATGGAAGTCTCCTTTTTAAAGAGCGCCGCCATTCCTGAACAATTTCCTCCTTCAGATAGGCCTGAAATTGCCTTTGCAGGCAGATCGAATGTAGGAAAATCCTCCCTTATAAATAGACTAATTAATTCCCAAAATATAGCTCGAACAAGTTCGAGGCCAGGCAGGACAAGATCTATCAATTTCTTTTCAGTTGGAAAAAATCTAAATCTCACAGATCTTCCTGGCTATGGATATGCAGGGGTGCCATTAAATATGAGACGAAATTGGAAAAAACTTGTCGAGACCTATCTAAAAAAAAGATTAAATCTAAAGGCTGTTGTGGTCATTATAGATATAAGACGGAAGCTGGGTGAAGGAGATTTAGATCTCTTAAACTGGCTAAAGGTGTTTCAGATAAAACCAATTATTGTACTTACCAAGGTAGATAAATTATCAAAAAGCGAGGCCCGGAGACGATTTGATCTGTTTTCAAAGGAGCTCATAAAGGAAGAATTTGGTCTGCCCATCGCTTTTTCCGCTAAAACAGGCCAGGGAAGACAAGAACTCTGGAAAAAAATAAATGAGATAGTGTAATTGGTTGAGTGAGTCTTGACGTAATGACTTAACTAACCTGTAACGAATAACTAAGCAAACTCAACAAACTCAAGAAACCCAATAAACACTAAAGTCCATAGGCCTTTATCTTTTTATGAAGATTGCTTCTTTCAATTCCTATGGCTTCTGCAGTTTTAGAAATATTGCCCCCGAATTGTGCTAATTTACTAGCGATAAAGTCTTTTTCAAACATCTCTCTGGCCTCCTTAAAACTATCAAAAGAAAAAGAGGAATCCAGCTTACTCTCTTCAATTCCGGATGTGTTAAATGGAGGGGGCATATCTTTTGCAACAATTACCTTGCCAGCATACATAATAGCCATCCTTTCTACCAAATTCTTAAGCTCCCTTATATTGCCTGGCCAGGTATATTTTTTTAGCAATTCCAGGGCTTCAGTGCTTATAAACTTGCGCTCCTTTTTTATATCAATAGAAAACTCATCCAAAAATTCATTCACAAGTTCTTGTATATCATCAACTCGCTCCCTCAATGGAGGAACCCTGATAGGTATAACATTGAGGCGAAAGTAGAGGTCATCCCTGAATGTTCCCTTAGCAATCTCTTCTTCCAAATTCTTGTTGGTTGCAGCGATAACACGGACATCCACTTTAATTGTTCTATTTCCTCCTACGCGCTCAAATCTTTGCTCTTGTAAAATACGCAAAACCTTTGACTGAGCCTTAAGGCTCATGTCACCAATCTCATCTAAAAATAACATTCCATTATTAGCCTGATCAAATTTTCCCTTCTTCATAGTGGTAGCCCCGGTGAATGAGCCTTTTTCGTGTCCAAAAAGTTCTGACTCGATCAAATCCTCCGGTATAGCAGCACAATTAACCTCAATTAAAGGCTTATCCTTCCTTTTGCTCAATCTGTGGATTGTATGAGCCACTAATTCCTTACCAGTGCCATTTTCTCCAACAATAAGCACCCATGCATCAGTTGGCGCAACAATTTTTATTTGCTCCTTTAACTCAGTGATGGCCTTACTGTGTCCGGTTATATGATATCTTTGTCTGTCTCTCTCCTTGAATAGATCAAGTTCTGTTTCCAGTTTATTGTATTTCAATGCATTATTTACTGATAAAAGAATCTTCTCCAGCGAAAGGGGTTTTTCAATAAAGTCATAGGCACCCAATTTTGTGGCCTTGACCGCAGTTTCAATAGTTCCGTGACCTGAGATCATAATTACCTGCACACTTGGATATAATTCCCTAATCCTCTCCAGCGTTTCTATGCCGTCAATATCTGGCATCCAGATATCCAGCAATATAATATCAGGAATGGTTTCCTTTATTATATCCAGAGCCTTCAAACCTCCATCGGCAGTCATAACCTCAAACCCTTCATCAGCAAGAATACCGCGTAGGGATTGAATTATGCTTGGCTCATCATCTACTATAAGTACTGTATCTGACATGTTTTTGTCCGTTGTTCATTGTCCGTAGTCCGTTGTTTTTTGCAATTGACAACTGACCACTAACAACTGACGTTTTTGTTTGCTTAATTTTAGGCCTGCCCATCACGCTCTGCGGGACTCAGGAGAGGCGGGCAGGCACTTTACAGTTAAAGGCCCATCATCTCCCCTGCAATGTGGGCAGCTTTTTTTGCCGCGCCACCTCGACCGATTTGCTCATGCACCAATTTTAAGCTTTTTTTCATATCTCTTTTTAAGGTTTCATTTTTCAGGATGGCCACGGCTTCTTCTGCTAAACGAAGGGCCGTTGCTTTACCTTGAATCAATTCGGGAACAATAGCTCTGCCAGCAACTAAGTTTACCAGGCCAACGTGAGACACCTTTATAAGAAATAGACCAAGCATATAACTTACGAAAGATACCTTATAGGCTATTACCATAGGGGTTTCCATTATTGCTGCCTCTAAGGTAGCTGTCCCTGAGGCAATTAAAGCTAGATCCGCTATTTTTAATATCGCCTTTGTGTCAAGTCTTTCAATTTTAATATCTATTTTGGCGTTTTTTATATAGGGCGCAACAAGATCTTCTTTCACTGTGGAGGCTAAAGGTAAAATACAATACAGGTTAGGATAATCGCGGGAAATGATCTCGGCTGCCCCGATCATCACTGGCAGTAAGCTCTCAATCTCCTCATCCCTGCTTCCAGGTAAAAGTCCGAGTATCGGAGTCTTATTGTGGTTAATATCTAAACTTTCCTTAATCTCTTCCTTATCCCTTTCAGGCAACGATATATCCAAAAGTGGATGGCCCACATATTCTACTTTTATACCATGCATCCGGTAAAACTCTTTTTCAAAGGGCAAAATTACTGCCACCCTGTCTACCCTTTTAGCTATTTTTCTCACTCTCCCTTCCCGCCATGCCCATACCTGGGGTGGAATATAGTAAAGAACAGGGATACCAAATGAGTGGGCTTTTTTGGCTAAATGTAAATTAAAGCCTGGATAGTCAATAAGTATCAAGAGGTCTGGAGGGGTAACTTGTAATGACCTTTTTAATTCTCGTAATGCCCGGAAAATGTATCTGCTTTTTGGTATAATTTCGGTCATTCCCACTACAGCCATAGATGATAATTGATGCATAATCCTGACACCAGCTCTCTCCATTTCTGGACCACCGAGACCAAAAAATTCTATACAAGGGTCTAACTCCTTTATCGCCATGGCCAAATGCGCCCCATAAATATCCCCTGAGGCCTCTCCTGCAACAATCATTACGCTTTTGTTATGGCTCAATTTTAGGTAATGTCCGTTGATAGTTGCCAGTTGTCCGTTAAAAGATGCTAAATACTTACGAATACAAATACAACGGACTACTGACACTATTCCTTTTTCTTTTTATCTGGTCAATGATAGAAAGGGCAACAGCTAAGGCCTTTTTCCCATCAACTCCGGTGACTTTTGGCTCTGTCCTTGTTTTTATAGACTCAACAAAGGATCTAATCTGATCGGCCAAGGGATCACTATCAGGAAATGCATTCTCTTCATGAGCTAACGAGGGTAAACCGGTAAAGCTTTTTTCATTCCCTTTAAACTGAGTTACACTGATCTTTCTCTTGCCATAATCAATTGATATGCAGTTATCAGGCTGGAAAATCCTCATCATTCTGAGAGATTCACTTGAAACACGGCTTACTGTTAAATTCGCTACCGTACCATTGGAAAAGACTATCCTCGCGTTAGCAATATCTATCTTATCACTCACAACAGGCATCCCAACGGCATCTATCTCTTTAATCTCTGAATTCACTATATGCAGGATAATATCCAGGTCATGAATCATAAGATCTAAAATCACATCCACATCGGTGCCTCTTTTTGTAAAAAAGGCAAGTCGATGCGAATCTATAAAAAAAGGCTTGGAAAGTAGTGATTCCATCTTAACTACAGCAGGGTTGAAACGTTCTATATGTCCTATCTGCAAAATAGCATTATTCTTTTTTGCTACTTCTATCAGTTGATCTGCATCGCTCAGTTTAAGTGTAATAGGCTTTTCAATTAACAGATGTATGCCATGATCCAAGATATCATGTCCAATTTCAAAGTGTGACACTGTTGGAACTGCCAAACTAAGGCCATCTACAAGTGAAAGGATCTCGGTATGGCTATTGTAAGCCTTTGTATTATACTTACGCGCCATTTCTTGCGCCCTTTCAAGGTTTATATCAACAAGCCCAACAAGATCTATGTCTTGCATAGAGGCATACTTCTGGGCATGAAATTCACCCAGGTAGCCCACTCCAACAACACCTAATCTTAATCTTTGCTCCGTTTTCCGTTCCTTCATACTGCTAACTGCTCTATCTGGAAATGATAGCAATGCCATTACTGTCTGCCAGGTATATCATTTCCTCTTTATCAAAAACGAGTGTCTTGCCTGCTTCAATTGCCAAAACAGATGCATTAACCTTTGACATAACGTTAACTGTGCTAATGCCAACAGCAGGTAGATCAAACCTAAGATCCTGGTTGGGTTTACAGACCTTAACAACAACCCCACCTTCTTTAGCTAATGCTCCTCCCCGTAATATCGCCTTATCGGTTCCCTCTATAGCCTCTACTGCTACGACTGTTTTTCTTCTGACTACAACGCAATGCCCTATATCAAGACGACCCAATTCTTTAGCTACCATCCAGCCAAATTCTATGTCATCCATCTCCTCTTTACTCGGTTTTCTTTTTGTAAGACAGCCGGATGGTGCCAGAAGTTCCGGTAGATAATCAGTTGAACTCACAACGTTTATTCCTTCTTTTTCAAGCTCCCTGGCCACGGCCCTTAAAATATCATCATCATGGAAAATTAATAATTTTCCAATGACTTCCAACCCTTTTAAATCCGGCCTTCCATTAGCAAACATTTTGGCCTTAGTAATTCCTCCTGCCATCAAAACATGACATACCTCCCTTGATTTAAAAGCGCTGAGTAAATGACCAAATTGACCGAGTCCTATCCAGGTAATTTCATCAACTTTATCAGCCAACTCTGTGGCAGTCTCTCCTCTATGTGCCACTGCAATTACCTTTAAACCTCTTTTCTTGGCTGATTCGGCTATTAAAAGAGGAAACTTCCCGCTTCCAGCTATAAGACCAATCCTATCTATTGTCGGTTGTCCATTGTCCATTGTTCGTATAGATTTTAAGAAATTGTTTTTGGGGTAAATCACTGAATTGGATACTTGAAACTCGAAACTCGATATTTCCCTCTGCTTATTGGTTGTGTGTATGCAGTTTCCAATTTCCAGCCCGCCCTGGCGCGAGGTCACAGGAAAATGAACCTATTTTGGGAATATTTTCGGAGCTTGGAATCGATAACTAATCCTTGCATGCCAGGCCTGCCCGCCATCCGGCAGGCGGGTCTGGGCCAGGGTTTCAAAATTCAAAACAGCAGGATATTACATAAATTTAAAAAACAGTATTATATAGATGGCTTGATACCAATTCTCCGCTGCCTACCTCACAACCCCCCTTTTTGAGCTCACTAAAAAATCAAGCAACATCTGCAACTCCTGAAAAGGCGGTATCTCTTTCTTGACCCTTTCCAGTGCTTCATTCAACAGATGATGATCGCGCCATATAATCTTATAGGCCTTTTTAAGGTTAGTTATCACTTCTTGAGAGAATCCTTCTCTTTTAAGACCCGTATGATTTAATCCATACAATTTAACCCTGTCTCCAGAGGCTATCATGAAAGGAGGGATATCTTTGACCGTGGCTGATTTCCCTCCAATAAAAGCATAGGCTCCTATCCTGACAAATTGATGTATGGCTACCAGACCCCCAATGATGGCATGGTCGCCTATCTCTATATGACCACCAAGAGTTGCAGCATTCGACATAATAATGGAGTTTCCTAAAGTGCAGTCGTGGGCTATGTGGGCATAGGCCATCAGGTAATTTTTGTTGCCAACTTTTGTAACTTTATCCTGTTTAGTTGTAGCCCGATTAATGGTTACAAACTCCCTTATTATATTTTCATCCCCGATAATGACCCTGGTATCCTCGCCCCGATACCTGATATCTTGAGGAGGTAAACCAAGGGAGACAAAGGGGTAAATTCTATTTTTCTCCCCTATTATTGTATTTCCATCTATAACTACGTGGGAACCGATAACAGTATCCCTGCCTATTGTTACCTTTTCTCCTATGATTGAAAATGGCCCGATTGTAACCCTATCAGCTATTTCTGCCTTTGGGGATACTACTGCAGCTGGATGGATATCTATTCCCATTTTTCTACCTCAATGCAGCCACTAACTCAGCCTCTGCCGCTATTTCCTTATTTACCATTGCCTTGCCTTTCATTTTCCATATTCTACTTCCTTTTCTCATAGCAGTCAGTTCAAAAATGATCTGGTCGCCAGGAAAAATCGGTTTTCGAAATCTTACCTTGTCTATAGCAGCAAAGTATATGGCATTATCCCCCTTGTTTGTCATACTTTCTGGTTCCGATAATCGGGCAAGGATTCCGCCTACTTGAGCCATGGCCTCTATCACCAAAACGCCAGGCATAATGGGTTTTCCTGGAAAATGACCCGCGAAGAAATACTCATTAATAGTGACATTCTTGATCCCAACTACCCTCTCACCCACCTCGAGTTCGGTAATCATATCCACAAATAAAAATGGATGACGGTGTGGGAGTATTTTTATGATGTCCTTGTAAGTGAGTGGCAAATTCATTTCTTATCTATCCTCTTTTTAATTGTTCTTCCAATTCCTTAATCCTGTTTTCTAACTCTTTCAATCTTTCAGAATATTCGGGGAGTCTCCTGATATGGCCTCTTGTTTTCAGCCAAAGGCGATGAGGCATCGTTGGGATACCAGAAACCACTTGACCTGCCGGAATAGATTTTGCCACACCAGATTTTGAACCAATCATTACTCGATCGCCAATCTCAATATGATCCGTAAACCCGACCTGTCCCCCGATAATGACATTCTTTCCTATTTTAGTGCTTCCTGCAATGCCTACCTGAGCAACAATAACAGTATTTTCATCGACAACTACATTATGTCCAATCTGAACAAGATTATCGGTCTTTACCCCTCGCTTAATCACTGTCTTTCCAAGGGCAGCCCTATCAATGGCATTTTGTGCCCCAATTTCGACTTCGTCTTCTATTTGAACAATACCTGTTTGGGGAATTTTTACATTTTTATCACATTCCTTGGCAAAACCGAAGCCATCACTTCCTATGACAGTGCCTGCGTGAATTATTACTTTCTTTCCTATTACACAGTCAGACATTATAGTTACATTTGGGTAGATAACACTTTCTTTTCCTACTGTAACCCTTTCACCAATATAAACACCTGGAAAAAGAGTTACTTCATTATCTATTATGGACTCCCGTCCAACATAAACAAAGGGATAGATAGATACATCTTTTCCTATATGGACTCCTTTTCCAATAATGGACTTTTCACTTATTCCTGGAAAACGAGGAATAGGAGGGGCAAATATGGTTGCAACCTTAGCGTAGGCAAGAGAGGGATCAGCAACTATCAATTGTGGCCCTTGATAAAGACTGATGACTTCTTTAACAATAATAGCAGATGCCTTTGTTATCCCGACCTGATCCTTTAATCGTGGATCTGAAAAAAAGGATATATCTCCTTTTTCGGCCAAAACAAGGGAATTGATACCCTTTATTAAAACCTGATCATCACCTTCTACATTGCCACATATTGATTCAGCTATATGCTTAAGGGTTAATTCCAATGTTAAATAGTACCTAATATGTGCTGAAGCCCACCATGGTGCTAAGCTCTTTTAATCAGCCTACTAAATCTATAAGTTAGTACGTGTTCGATCAACAAGTAAGCTTCTAGGCCAAGACTGGGTCAAGGATAGAAGTTAAAGGTTGCATGCCTCTATTTAACCACTTACCCTATTATTAATAGTTCATGGGTTTGAAGGTTCAAGGTTCAGAGTGTAGCAGAATCTGAACCGTTTATTGATGATTCCTGAATATTGAAAGACAACCCTGAACCCCGCCTGCCATCCGTCGGGCAGGGCGGAACTCTGAACATGGGAACGCTTACCCCAATGATTATTTATTTCCTTCATGCACCTGATCGTAGGCCTTGATAACGTGGTCAGTAATATCAATCGACTTAGAAAAATACAACACACCACCTGCCCGCTTTTCCATTATCAAGGTGTAGTTTTCTTCAGAGCCTATTTTTTCAATGATCTTTTCTAATTCTTTGAAGATTCTCTGTTTTTCTTTTCCCTGTGCCCTTGCCATCTCTTCGTTTAAATCCTTGTAAAGATATTCTAATTCTCTGGTCTTCCTTTCAATAGTCTTCTCTTTATCTTCCTTGGCATCCAAACTCAACATCATAGCCTGTTTATCTAATTCTTTCCTTAATTCCAAAAGTTCTTTCTGTCTTGTATTAAGTCGCCTCTGAAGATTATCTTTCTTTTTCTTAAGAACCTGAAAGACCCTTTGCCCTTCCTTAGATTCCTTAAGACATCTTTGAAGATCAATTAAACCAACTCTGGAAAAATCCTCCGCTAAAACTATATTATAACCTAATAGGAGTGCAATAATAGTAAAAAACAAAAAACTCTTTTTCATATCTAACTCCATCTTTGAAGTAATTACTGTTATATGGAAATATATTAACGAAAATCTCAGTTTGAATATTACATTATTCCTTTTATATTAGTCAACCAGGTTGGGACCATAATCAGGGAAACGTCAAAGTCGGTACTAAATTGTTAATATTAGGTGAATCTAAGAACCTCAAAATACGAAATTAGAATATCGAAATACGAAACAATTTCAAAATCCGAATATCAAATGATCAAAACATT
>Ga0233413_10000562_pt1 | contig 17697 bp, 21 predicted proteins | sample Na_anoxic_6_MG_FD_189019 | JGI IMG/M metagenome (GOLD analysis project Ga0233413, IMG submission 189019) | Seawater microbial communities from Saanich Inlet, British Columbia, Canada - Na_anoxic_6_MG | ecosystem: Environmental > Aquatic > Marine > Inlet | place: Canada: British Columbia... | reverse complement strand
CTTCCTTTTCCGCCTTCGCCACCGCCGCTGTTTCCTTTTTTTCCGCCGCGAGGCGTGCCTTTTCTATTTTTGCCGCTTCCTTTTCCGCCTTCGCCACCGCCGCTGTTTCCTTTTTTTCTAGTTTTGCCTGTTTTTTCGCAGCGGCCAATGCAACTTTATCAATTCCTCCAGTATATTCAGTTAGTTCACGTCCCGTTTCAAAAATAGCAGGCATGGTAACGGTGTATTCAGTGGTAATAGACATTTTTGCTTTGGTTGTTGTGGTGTTGATGATGTGAACGAAAAGTCTCAAAAAAATTTCAATTTATGAAAAAATGTCCTTTTTTCATAAGTTTAAGATACGTATTTCGGTTTTCATACCTCAAAATAGGATCCATTTTCGTATCGTTTGTTTCCCCCCAAGTCAATAGCGATAAGGCATGTGTCAGGATAAGGTAACGTACATTCAAGTTTCCAGCGGTGTATATCTTGGGGTGCAATTCCAAATTCACCGAGTATTTGTGTACGATATGTGGTGAGGTAATGCTTTCCCGCATCTACGCTTATATAGTATTGTTCTCGCCATTGCGTTCCATGATTCATTAACCCTGTATGAGGTAAATGACTCCAATGGAATACAGAAAGTGTTTTTGAAATGGTTGAGTGTAGGTCCATGCATATGTGTTATATATCAATGAACTAACTACTTATTGTATCAATTTATGTTTACCATTTATAATCGTGATATATATCAATGCGTTTTCCTAAATAGCTTTCCATATCTTTTAAAAGGGAATCTGGATTAGAAACATACATATTTTCATTTCCTTGTAAATTTAGAATAGCATCATTTTTTCTGATTTCAAATCCGCTAACAGGATGTTCGTGATGCCAAGTTAGTAAAACAAACGGATCTATAACGTCATTAAAAATGGGATCGCGTAATTCAGGGTATGTCATGGCCATATACATGCATGAGCGTGCAATTTTGCCGCGATAAAAGGGTCGTGGATAAAAATACCTTTTTTTGTTAGATTTTAAGCAAATACCTATATGATTAAAAGGGCTCGTATACAAAGATTTCTCGCCACTATTGTCTAATATAGTGGTTGTATCATCTAATATAAGTTCATTGGAATACCGATAATTAGAGCGATGACTGTTTAATAAAGCAGGATATAACATAATATTATGCATATCGCGAGATAGTTCTGGTTTTATTTGTTTAAATAAGCTTTGAGGTATAATGTGTTCTAAAGAAACTTTTTTAGGGTGTATGATATGATACATATCTAAAAAAAGGGGTCTTATTTGTTTGTAGGGTATATACTGAAATGCATTAGCACTATACAAAAGCATTAGTGTAGAATAAAATGGTTTCATTTTGATGGATATAAAAAGGTTCTAAATGAAATAATAGAAAATAAATAATTCATAAAAATGGGATTTATCCCCAAAAAATGGACATGTAAATGAAAAATATGGTTTTTTTGGATAAAAAAGAAGATAATAAAAAAGGGTTTATGGCGAGAAAAAATGCAAACTATATGTAGGGGATCCAACCCTATTAAATATTTTAATATATACTTACATACATCGAGTATGAACATTTTACTCTTTTTTTGAATAATTTGTATAGTATCTAATTATAGAAACTTACAAATTTACATGCCGAATTGACTAAAATCATTAAGAACGGGTTTAGGCATGGTCGGATAAGGTCCACCTTGATAGGACGGGACTTTTTTGCATTCAAATGCTGGTTCAGGACATCTTGCACATGGCGCACAAGGTGGACACGGTTTAGGTCGCGGACAAGAGGCTGCATCAGGGCATTTGGGACACACGGGGGGGACAATTTGAGATTTTAATATATATTCATCGCCGTTATCAGAACTTGGTGGCGGCGAAGATGACGACGACGACACCGAAGATGGTTGCGACGACGACACCGAAGATGGTTGCGACGACGACACCGAAGATGGTTGCGACGACGATGAAGAACCATCAACCGTAATAGCACTAGAAGTAGGTGTAGCATTTGTATTTTGTGGTGGAGGTTGGTCTTCGCTAATAGCAAGAGAAGTAGGAGTAGAACTTACGTAATCATAGGTGCTATTGTTTTGATTAGTGCTATCATTGTAACTATTTACTTGATCTGCAGTAGGCATGGTCTCGTCATTATTTTCATAACCTTCTTTACGATTGGTCATAAGTTCGTAAGTAGAATAACCTAATCCTCCAAATAATAAGGAAAGTAATAAAATAAAAAAGATACCAAGTTTTCCAAGTTTCATATGTAATAGCGTTGGAAAAAAATTGAAATAAAAAAGTATATACTTGTTAAATATATCAAATGATCACTAAATACGGTTTATCCACTTATTATAATGAAGGAGATACCTACGAAATAGGCGTAGACGAAGCAGGTAGAGGACCGTTATTTGGTCCAGTGTATACCGCAGCTGTAGTATTGCCTAAAGATAACACTTTTAATCATGAGTTGATGCGTGATAGTAAAAAAATAACGTCTAAAAAGAAGATTAAGGAATTGGCTGAATATATAAAAGCAAATGCGATAACGTGGAGTGTTCAATGGGAAGATGAAAAAATGATTGATAAAATAAATATTAGACAATGTGTATTAACCTCTATGCATAAAGCAATTAAACAATGTATAGTTGATTTAAATACCCATCAAGTGCAATTACTTATAGATGGTAATGATTTTAAACCATTTACTTATATAGAGAATGACCAAATAGAGTATTGTTCTCATGTTACGATAAAAGGTGGTGATAATTTGTATACAAGTATAGCAGCCGCATCTATATTAGCAAAAGTGAGTCGTGATGAGTTTATCACAAAACTATGCGGGGATCATCCAGAGTTGGAAGAGCGATATGGAATAGCGAGTAACAAAGGATATGGTGCAAGACGACACATGGATGGTATTTTAGAGCATGGAATAACTCAGTGGCATCGCAAGACCTATGGAATATGTAAAAATTATGTTAAAGATTGAAAGTTAAGTCTATTCTACCTTTACGTAAATAACATGGATTATATTGTCTGGAGATAGAGGTATTGCTTATATTGCTGCATAATATGACGATTAAATAAGGATACATGCCTCTTTGAATATTATCAAAAAAACGATTCCAAGTGGTTTTATCGTGTATTTGAGTTGAAATATTTTTATGCTGAATGATTTTTTGATGATGTATTTGTTCTAACATAATATCGATTTCATCTAGTAATAAGATAAAAGGTTTGTTTTTTGTAGGTGAAACTTGTGTATATAAATCTTCAAAGTAAGAACCGGGGTTAGTAGGCGTAAATGTATCACATAAAGAACCCTCAAGCTCTTTTGCTAGTAAGTAGCATAGCATAGTTTTTCCTTTACCGATATCACCATAAATATAGGAAACAACATGTTTATGTTCGTTATAGGATTGTATAATGGATTCGGCAATTTGTTTTTGTATTCCAGAATAATCTTGTGTAATAGTAATATAACGAGACATATATCGTATATATTGATACGTTCCATATCCACTATAATATTCTATTGTATTTTGGTTGGTATCGGTACTAGGTTCAGTGTGAACTAAATACAATGAATCAGTTGTATTAGAACTGGATATCAAGACTTTTTGTCTATAGGCACCAGAGAAAATAATAATCGTTTTTTCATATTCACTTTCAGATATCCAACATACGTAACAGGGTATATACCATTTTGTGTTTTTATGAATAAGTAAACCAAATGGTTCGTTATTATCATCATATTTAAAAGCGTAATCGTGTTTAATATTTTGAATAATAGAATTTACTTTTTCTTTGTTTATATATTTATGCTCTTTGATACCAAATAACGAAGATAATATAAACATCAATATGGGGTAAAAAAATAAAAATATATTTTTTGACGTGGATAAACAAATCATTAATGCTAAAGCGTAATTAGTATCCATTACAATTGAATATGTCATAATATTTATTACCTTTTAAACTATTCATAAATTGATTATAATAAAAGTAGAAAAAGATTGTTTAACCAGTATGAAAGTGATTGTGTTTGATACCGAGACCACCGGACTCATTCCTTCTCGTTTTCCTCGTATTTCGTCGAATGTTGAAAAGTTTCCTCATATTGTGCAATTAAGTTATGTGGTCTATGATACGGAAACGCATAAAATTGTTCATGAACAAGATGATATTATTCGTTTGCCGGATGAAGTAGAAATTCCAGAAGAAACTAGTGCGATTCATGGGATTACAAAGCAACTTTCTAAAAATCGGGGAATTCATATAGATAGTGCATTGGAAATATTCTCTCTATATGTAAAACAATGTAAGTGTGTGGTAGCACACAACATAGATTTTGATATGACTATGATAGATGTTGAATGTATTCGGACAGGTCTTAATAATCCATTTACTAGTGAAAAAATATATTATTGCACCATGAATAAAACAAAGGACCTGTGTAATATTGTTCGTAAGTATCGTAGTGTTGGTCCGAATGGACTACCACGAATGGAAAGTTATGTAAAAAAACCAAGTCTCAACGAATTGCACGTGCACTTGTTTAAGCGAACGCCTAAAGGTCTCCACGATGCGCTAATAGATGTTAGGGTATGTTTGCGTTGTTTCTTGAAGGTAGTATATGATATAGATTATGAATTTTCGGCAGCAAAATTGGCGTTGGAGAAATAAACGTTAAATTACCCACTACACATTTCACAAATATCGTGTTCCGTATTTTCCGGTTGTTTAATTGGTTCAATAGTAAATTGTTGTACTTGATGGCGCGGTTTTCTGCGTAAATAATAGATTCCGGTTTTCAGACCTTTTTTCCATGCATAAAAATGCATGGACGTCAACACTTTGTAATTTGGATCTGCTACCCAAAGATTCATACTCTGACTTTGACATACATATTTTCCACGATCGGCCGCCATATCAATTAAATGTCGCATGGGTATTTCCCAGACAATCTTATACCGATCTTTAATTTCTTGTGGAATAGATTCAATATGTTGCACACTACCATGGTGTGCAATAATTGAATTTTTCATATCGTCATTCCATAGTTCTAAATCAATTAACTCTTGCACTAGATACTGATTGACTATCATAAATTCACCTGCTAAAGTTCTTCTATTATAAATATTACTTGTAATGGGTTCAAAGCATTCATTATTTCCTAGAATTTGCGAGGTGGATGCAGTGGGCATAAGTGCAACCAAAAGTGAATTACGAACGCCATACTGTTTTACATTTGTTCGTAAAGACTCCCAATCATAACGTCCGCTTATAGGTGTTTCGTTCCACAAATCAAATTGGAATAGACCCTTTGCGAGTGGTGATCCATCAAATGTAGAATAACTATCATGTTTTATAGCAATATCGACACTTTCTTCAACAGCAGCATGATAAATCGTTTCAAATATATAATCGTTAAGTTGTTTTGCTTGATCGCCATAAAATGGAATTTTAAACCGCATAAAAACATCTGCTAGTCCTTGAACACCAATACCAATAGGGCGATGTTTTATGTTACCTTTTTTAGTTTTGTCAGTAGGATAAAAGTTAATATCAATTATTTTGTTTAAATTTCTAGTAACAACTTTGGTAACATCATGTAATTTTTCATAATTATATACATATTTGCATTCCTCTTTTAGGTTTGTCCATCCTCCTATATGACGTTCATCAAAATAGATTTGAGGCACTGAATTGATGGATTTACCGGTTTCTTGACTACATTTTGCATAAAATGATTGCCTTTCAGTATCGTCATCTAAACATATTTCCGTAAAACTTAACTTAAACTCACGTAGCATTGCTTTTGCCATTTTACAAAAGTTGCATTTAGTTTTACTATAGATTGTAATAGTGGTAGGAGGATTCACTACTAACTTTTCCACAAACTGCGATAAAGCAATACTTGCTAAATTACATACTGCACTTTCGTCTTTATCACTATATTCAATGATTTCGGCGCAGAGATTACTAGAACGTATAGTGCCTATATTTTTTTGATTGGATTTCAAATTCGCAGCATCCTTAAACAATAAATAGGGTGTTCCAGTTTCCATTTGTGCATCTAGAACTTTGAACCATAACTCACGTGCGTTTATTTTTTTTTGCGCTAATCCTTGATTTTCATATTCCACATACATCCTTTCATAGTCATCACCGTATACATCATGTAGTTTACCACAGGTCGTTGGGCAAAACAACGACCATTCTTCATTATTCTGAACTCGTTTCATAAAAAGATCAGGCACCCATAGTCCATAAAAGAGATCTCGTGCCCGTGCGTTTTCATCACCGGTGTTTTTTTTTAAATCCAACCAATCTTCAATATCAGGGTGATCAGGTGAAAGGTAAATAGCAAAACTACCGTTTCTACGTCCACCTCCTTGGTCTACATACCTAGCTGTTTCATTAAATGGTTTTAACATGGGTACAATACCATTACTGGTTCCGTTTGTTCCGTGGATTTTAGATCCTCTTGCCCGTACATTATGAATATGAATACCGATTCCTCCAGCCCATTTAGAAATAAGTGCACAATCTTTTAGTGTATCATAAATACCTTCAATAGAATCATCTTGCATGCCTAATAGATAACAAGAACTAAGTTGTGGTCTTTTAGTTCCTGCATTAAAAAGAGTGGGTGTTGCATGAGTAAAATATTTAGTAGAAAGTAAATCATACGTTTCTTTAACGAGTAGCAGATTATCGTAATGCAAACCTATTGCGACACGCATCCACATATATTGTGGTCGTTCAATAATTTTTCCGTCTCGACGAAGTAAATAAGCTCGTTCAAGTGTTTTATATCCAAAATAATCTATAGTATAATCACGATCATGAACAATCATTTCATTATAGGCATCTTTATGTTTATGGATACAATTCATAAATGTTTCAGATAGTATATGTTTATCCGAATGTTGTGTATAATAATCAATTGCTTCGGAAAAAATGGAATTAGTGTTTTTATGGAGATTAGAAATAATAATTCTAGAACTTAGAATAGCGTAATTTGGATGTTTAGAAATTTGAGAAGCACACAATTGTGCACTAATTTCATCTATTTTACGTGTTTCAATTCCATCATATAATTGGTCAATAATTTGAATAACTAATTCTGTGTAATTCATGGATAAATTTACTTCATTACCTAATAGTTGAATTCTTTTTAAAATTTTATCAAAAGACACTTCAACTATTGTTTCGTTGCGTTTTACAACACTCATATTTTTTTGATCCATATTATAATTAATAAGTATAGTATTAAGTATTTTTTTATGTATATTTATAATATATGGATTTAAGTTTTTTTATAGTTAGATGTATTACAAGTCATTTTAATGCATTTTACTGGAAAATAAATTATGATAGAATACGTGAATTATATCCAGATGCACAAATATTTGTAGTAGATGATTTTAGTAAAATAGAAACCTATAAAATACCAACTCGCTATACGTCTTCTTATAGTCATAAACCTTATACTTCATATACTAATTATCAATTACAAGAATATAGTAAACTTTATCCCGATTTAAAATGCTTTAATGGAGATACCGTAAAATTATTCAATCATTGGGAAAAATATGGTAAATTTGAAAAAAGAAGAATGCCTGGTAAAATTCAAGATACAGAGGTGATGGATACCGAACCGCGTAGTATTTGGGAAGAATTACCAAATCTAACCTATATTAAAAGTGAATTTCCAGGAAGAGGAGAAATATTAGGTTATTATTATTTCCATAAAATTAAACCTACAAATACTGCAATTATAATACACGATTCTGTATTTATCAACCAACCTATAATATACAATGAGGACAATAAATGTGAATTTTTATGGAGATTTAATTCGGACGTTTGCATGGATACTGGTTCTAAAAAAGATAGGATTCAGTCTATGGATGTAATACAATTAATAATGGATTTAAATACCAATAAATATAACGATTCAAAAAAATTAATAAGTTTTTACAAAAAAAAACAATGGCACGGATGTTTTGGAATTATGAGTGTTATTAACTGGAACTTTATAAATGAATTAAATACGAAATATGATTTGTTTAATGTTATTTTATCTAAGGTAAATACTCGTTATAAACGTCAATGTTTAGAACGGGTATTTGGTATATTAATTTGTTTTGAATTAAATCAAGTAAATGTTTTATATGGAAATATTAAATCATATTGTAAATGGGGAATAACCTTTCAACTAGATATGTTGAAAAAAGAAACGATACGCTATAAACTTCCTATCACAAAAGTTTGGACTGGACGTTAGTAATAATATCACTATAGATGAAAGGAATTATTATTTTATCATATATATATATATATGGTAAAAACACGAAATTATGGCAGGCGTAAAGCAAAAAAACATACTCTACGGAGGCGTTATAAAACATCTTTTAGAAAACATCGTTCCGTGCGTAAACGTAGAACTAAACAAAAAAGAAAGCGTGGTGGATATCAAGAAGTAGACCTTTATCTAAGGGATCTTGAAACTTTAAAAAAGGCACAAAGTCCTGAGAGTGTAAAACAAGCGTGTGAACAAATACAAAGTTCATTAGGACCAAAATATAAATCATTTGGTTGTAGATGGCAACTTAATCAAGATAATATTCAAGAATGTAGGCAAGGTAAAGAAAATGCATTAACTGACATCAATAGATTCTTACTTGAAAAAAAAACAAACTACGAACAATTGATTCATATTGTGGATTATCCCCCCTCGCCGGAGGAGCTAGCCGATAATAAGCGTGATTTGGAGTTGGCGATAGAGGCGAAGCAGGCGGCGCTGGCGGAGGCGGAGAAGGCAGCGCTGTCGGACGCCGTGGACGAGGAGCACCGGCATGCGGCGGAGGCGGCGGACTGGGCGCTGAAGGTGGCGAAAGAAAAGGAAAATAAAATTAAGGTGAACAATGATAGACTCAATGCCTACACAGACATAAAGGTCGTGAAATTAGCGAATGAAATGAGAGACGCTATTCCGACAATTACAAAAACGATGGAAATTATAGATGCTAAAATGGACGGGAGGTAGAGGCACTTCTGAAGATAATATGAACGCATCGGAGCAACGCGCCAGCAGCACAATTCCTCCGTTGAAAGTTGATAGTAAATATTAAATATCACTCATATCAATGAGTAGTTTACCAACAGGTTTTTCTTCTTCGCTTCCCATGCTGTTGCTGCGTTTGCGTGGAGTAGATTTCGCTTTTCGTTCGGTCCATTTGCCGGAAACGCGTTCTTCTTCAATAATCTTCCAAATGTTTTCAAGATGATGTCGTGTATATTGAAACCATTTCTCGTTGCGTGTTACTAATACGCAACTCACATAATCTAAGCGCCAATAAATGTGTTTCAACCAAGTATCGTTTTCGTGTTTTTTCATCATTTTTTCTTCCCAAATAGCATATTCTTCCGGGGAGCATTGAAAGGGTGCGTATTCATAATAATTATCATCGTTCACAATAAAGTGAACCATAATTCCTTTATATTGGTCTTCCTTTGATTTATAAAAATCACCATCTTCATCAAACGCTTCTTTGGATTCATATACTGAAAATTTAGTTTCAAGAAAGTCGCAATGGTTTAAACCACAAACTTCCATTTGTAATTGCATTTGCACCCAATATTCTTCTTTGGGAATTCCAGTGATTTCGCGGGTTGTGGGATTTTTAATTTCCAGCATACGTCCATACAAACCATTTGTAGAGTCCACGTTAATGCCGTCGGGTGATGCTCCAACGTAAGAATACTTGGGATGGGGTAAACACCCAAAATCTTCTATTTGTGTCTCGTATATATGTTCATAATAAAGAACCGACACCGGTTCAAATTTAGTTCCCCAGTGAAATGGCGATTCCGTATACCTAGATTTAGTATATTCCAAGCAGAGAGGTTTACATTTCTCGCAAATAAGTTCATTTCGTTTAGATTGACTACCATAAGCTTTATAAGCATTACTGGCGGTAATCATATTATATCTAAACTTGTGCCAAGTTTCGGTGCGTTGATCGGGTTGCGGAATATTGCGCAAATACTCTATTTGTTTGGTTATTTTTAGATTATTTAATTGTTTTGTGATAAATGTAGTAGAATAGGATCTTCTAGGCATAACGTGTTTATAGTAAATATTTAGTGCTTTCATAATAGAAGTATGAATAATGACGTGGTGTTGATTGTCGTATACAAGATAGAGTTGTTCGTATAGTATATCATATAAATAATTGTATAATTGTTCATCAAAATTATACTTGGGTAATAAATATAGATTTACTTGCATATAGTTTTCAATAATAGAACCTAAAGATTCTAATAAATCAACTTGTTCATCACTTGTTAGTAGATCATTCATTTATATTACTACATAGAAATGTATTTAATATAAATCAATTTGTATGTTTATCTTTTTTTAATGTTTTTTTTTTGCTTTTTGGAGCAAGTCCTTTTGTAATACCTTGTTTTTTTTCAATTGATTTCAATATAAATGAACCGTTATGTTTATTATAAATTAGATTAGGTATAAGTTTAATGCACCCTGTTATTTTGTCGTATTCAATATCTTTTTGTCGTTGTAATTTTCGGCGTTCAAGGCAATCTTTTAGATAATATCCTAATTCTTGACTAGTTGATTTATCAAGATCGTGTTCTTGGGCGTATTTTCTAACATAATTAGAAATTTTCCTCAATTTTAAACTTTTATCTAATTTACTCCAAGGAAGTTGTTTATTAGATTCTTTTTCTTTATCAAAAAAATCATCAAGATCTGTTAGATTTTCACTAGTATTTGTTATAGGATTATCACCGTGTTGATTTAATAACATGGTTTGATATTGAATATTTTTTAATTCGTTACATGTATTATTTTTTTCTTTTTCTTTTTCTTTTTCTTTTTCTTTTTCTTTTTCTTCTTCTTCTTCTTCTTCTTCTACTGCATATGAATTAGACATTATATATATATATAAAGAGATATATCTAACTCATTGTTTGGTATAATAATATTATATCAGTATAATACAATTAATGTCGAAAAGTAGAAAGAATAATACTAGAAAGACAACTAATAGAAACTCTCATATTTATACACGAAAAATACAAAAAGGAGGCAATAAGGAAGATATAAATAAGAAAATACTGACCGAGATTGCTAATATAAAAAAACAAGAATTAGATTTGGATATATTAGACACATATACAAAAATGAATAAACCTACAAAGGCAAATAAGTATGTAATCATGGGTTGTATGAAAAGAATATCAGAACAAATAGAACATAAGGAAGGTAGTCTTGAAGACTTAGAACAAGAACGTATAGCAACGTTTATAAAAATGTATAGGTTAATACCTAAGCATCTTAAAAAAGATCCTAAATTAGTACAATTATTTTTACATTATGAACCCAAACTTATGACGACAGATATATTTCCAAAATCACTAAAACGTAAAGAGTTTTTATGGAAAACAGCTTTATCAGAAGACCCAACACTATTTTACTTATTAGATAAGGTTACCCAACGTCATATACTTCATACATATCCAGCATCATTAGAATCAACGGACAAATTAAGTATTAATATTAAGGGTGGTATTAGTATAGACAAATTACCCGATTTAGCAACATCCGGAGATGCTTTTGGTATAATGACTGCGGCCATACTTGGACCACAATTTGCATCAATTTTATAAAATAAAAATTTTTTTCTTGGTATACTATATAATGTCTGGTAGCGATAAAATGGATGATATGGCTCTTAAACATTTACTTGAATTTCTTGAAAAAAAAGAGTTTAAAAAGAAATTCTTAAAAAAGTTGAATGATAATATAGATATTCCAATTATCAATGAAAAAACAGAAAAAAAGGTATTAGATAAGGTTTATGATGTAATGGTTGATGCTTTAGAATCTATAGTTTAATCAGTTTTTTAAATAACTATCTTTATAGTTGTTTATAAAACGTTGCATAGATTTGCATTGTTTTACGCGGTGCATATTGTAGTAATAACAATATACATTTTCAAATTTATCTTTTTTTCTTATATGTTTTTCTTGTATACCTATTTCTTCTTTAATTTGACTTAGTAAAACCGAAATATAGTATTCTTTACATTTTTGTATAAATAAATGATAAGGATCTTCATGAATAAAACCATCAATTAAATACCATAAATCAATAGGTAGTTTATCTGTAAGTATACTAATCGGGTTAGGATGAATTCGCCATAGATTCGTCCGTAATTTATTATAAAATTCAGGATGTTCATTAAGATATTGATTTAATTTATCTAAAATAAGTTTAGATCTAGGCAATGCTTTTTCAATAGCCGCATTAGAATACAGTTGCCATATTCTAGGAGTATAAATAGAATTATAAAATTCGATAATAGGATCCATATAAATATAGTTTTATATTTCTATTTTTTTAATAGATAATTGTTTAGTATATAAAAATTTGTTTAATTCGGTGTTTCTACGTTTAAGATTACAATCTAAACAAGATATAACTATGTTGTTATAATTATGACCCATATCATTGTCTATACGATCTAATGTCCATTGATTAGGTTGTTTGGATTCTTTATAAAATAACATTAAGTTTGTTTTACAGTAAAGACATTTTAATTTAGATTCTACTAAACGTTGTATCGTTGTATCTTTACTAATAAAATGTTGTTTGCTGTAGATAATGTGTTTTTTATCTTGTTGTTTATATCCTTGTAATTTTTTTGTGATTTCTTTAAGGAGTTCATTTTTTTCATCAAATGGTTCATCAAGATATAATTGATAAAGCATATTATTTTGTATAGTAGGGTTGTAAAGAGTTTCGTTGGATGATATATGTTGTTTACTTTTTTTTTTATTAGGAAAATATATCGTTTTCATGATAATACTATATTACAATATTTAAATGAATATAAATAGTGGTTATGGTAATTATATACATGGCGGAAGCATCAAACGATAATAATGATACGGCAACCTATGAAAAATTGCAAGAATATATGATTAAGAAATCACGGGATTATGAAAACAAAAATAAAGCGTTAGGTCCTACGTTGGATGCAATAGTATCACCATTAATTATGGCTCACGGTGCTATAATATTAGTTTTTGAAACGTGTATATATACGATAACTCCTGTTATAGAGAAAAATTATTATGTTAATTCGTGTATAGGAATGTGTTTAGATACCTATATGCGGTTGTATATAATGTTTGCGTTTATATTTTCGTTTATGGAAAATTGTCTAAGTCCAACAAAAAAGCGAATGTTGTTGTCATCGTTAGATACCAATACGCAAAAATTAAAAACGGTAGGAATATATTTAGCAGATGTGTTGTATAAAACAAAGCAAGAAGAGATTGATACTTATATAAAAGAGGATATACAATCAGAAGTAAAAAAAGAAATAACTGCTAAAAAAAACAGAGATGAAGCAGATTTAGAACCTTTTGTTCATACTCCTGATACAGATGAAGAAGATGAAGACTTAAATCGTGAATACAATGGTTAGAATAAATATTATATTAGTTAATAGTATAATGTTCAAATTATTAGTAGAAGCGGTAATAGTATGAATAATGGTGGTAGTAGTAGGATCGGGAGTTGGGTATCTAGTAGGAAGGGTAAATTCAGTGGATTTACCAAAGGTATGTAAAAAGTGGAATAAGAATCATGTCATGGAGATATCTTTATTTTTGACGGGTGTAGTTTTACATTTATTATGTGAAATTTCAGGTATAAATAAATGGTATACTAAAAATGGATATGCTGTAAAAAATTGATTTAAAAATATGATATAATATAGTATATAATATCATGTCTAGTTATGCAGTTCCTCCGTCTCTCACCTTATATTTATATGTAGATAGTGAATATTCGAGATTGCGAGAAAAATATGCAGAAGCAGCAAACCATCATAATCAAAAGGTAGAGAATTCTCACTATCCAGATTCTGGATTTGATTTGTATCATCCAGAGAAATGTCGTTTACTCAACATGAATCCAATGATGTATTCGTGTGATATGAAGATTAAGGCGGCCATGTATGATGGTCAGCAACCGGTAGGATATTACATGTACCCCCGTTCGTCTATAAGTAAAACACCTTTGCGTTTGGCGAATAGTGTTGGTATCATAGACAGTGGTTACCGAGGTAATTTGGGTGCAAAATTTGATGTAAATAATCAGCAAAGTGGTTGGGAAAGTGAAGAGTATCATAGGTTGTTGCAAATTTGTTCGGGAACATTGAGACCGTTTCGTGTTGAAATAGTAGATAATATTGAAGAATTAAATAAATATGGAGATACGGAACGTGGAGAAGGAGGGTTTGGATCTACGGGCAAAAGCTAACGAGATAAAAAATTACTAAATATAATAGTATAATAGTAGTATACATGTCAAGAAACATATTATGGTTTCAAGAATGTTCCCATAACCATAAACGGATAGTTGGTGGTAAAAATGCTTCTCTTGGAGAATTAAAACGACTATCGGAAACCTTACCTATTAATGTAGGTAATGGATTCGCAATAACAACTGATGTATATGAATATTTTTGTAATGCAAATAATTTAAATAACTTAATTGATGAAGAATTAAAAAAAGTAGTTTTAGAAGATATAGAAAGTATAGAACATGCTTCTGCAAAAATTAAAGCTTTTTTTGTAACAGGAAGATTACCTGATACTATATTGAATGATATTCGTGATGCATATAATACGTTAAATGAGATGAATGATGGCCCACTTGAAGTAGCAGTTCGTTCATCTGCTATTGCTGAAGATATGCCTAATGCATCATTCGCTGGTCAGCAAGATACGTTTTTAAATATATCTAATGTAGTTGATTTATTGGAATCGATTATTTTATGTTTTGCATCGTTATATAATGTCCGTGCCATATCGTATCGCAAGACGCATAACATAGATAAAAATGATGTTAAGTTGTCGGTTGGTGTGCAAAAAATGATACGTTCAGATTTGGGTGCCGCTGGTGTTGCATTTTCTTTAGATCCTAATCAAGGTTATACTAAAGCGGTTGTTATTAATAGTGCTTATGGTTTAGGTGAATTAGTAGTAAGTGGTGGTGTTAAACCAGATGAGTTTATAGTAGATAAGCGTGTATTATTTAGTGCAGAAAATCCCATAATAGGTAAAACACTGGGTAATAAGTCTAGTAAAATAATATATAATATAGAAGGCGGTGTAAGTGAAATAAATACAAGTGATAGAGAACTGAATTCTTATTCTTTAACCGATAGTCAGGTAATAGAATTAGCAAAGTATTTAAAACATCTAGAACAACATTATAGTAGGTTATATAAAAAACAAATAGCAATTGATGTAGAATGGGCGTTAGATGGATTAGATCATAAAATATATATTATACAAACCAGACCAGAAACAGTTCATTCCCAATCTAATATCCATAAAATAAAACAATATAAGTTGAAAACAAAACCTAATCGTTCATTAATAACGGGTGTTGCCGTAGGAAATCAAATTAGTAGTGGAAAGGTATGTATATTAAAATCCATGAAGGAACATAAGACCTTTAATAAGGGAGATGTATTAGTAACAGAGATGACGACACCAGATTGGGAACCTATAATGAAAAAGGCTAGTGGTATTATAACGAATAAAGGGGGGAAAACGTGTCATGCGGCAATAGTTGCCCGTGAGATGGGTGTGAATGCATGTGTAGGTGCAGAAAATGCAACAAAAACCTTTTCCAATAACCAGGAAATTACAATAGATTGTGCGGATGGTGATATTTCCAAAGTATACGAAGGTCAATTAGAATATGATACAGAATCTATTGAAATAGATGTAGATAAAGAGATACCCGTTAATTTGATGTTAAATGTAGGTTCTCCGGAAAATTGTTTTAAATCATCCATGTTGCCGCATAAAGGTATTGGTTTAACAAGATTAGAATTTATTATAAATGAATATATTCAAGTTCATCCGTTAGCATTGTATGATTATCCAAATGTGCCGGTAGATATATATTCAAAGATTAAAGCGATTGTTGGCGAGAAAACTGGACCCGAATTTTTTATAGAACAATTATCAAGGGGAGTAGGGAAAATAGCAAGTGCATTTTATCCCCACCCTGTAATAGTTAGATTATCAGATTTTAAAAGTAATGAATATCGCAATTTATTGGGTGGCGAGAGTTATGAACCAAATGAAGAAAATCCTATGATTGGATGGCGAGGTGCTTCACGATATTATTCTTCTGAATATAGTAAAGCGTTTCAATTAGAATGTAAAGCACTTGCTTATGCGCGGGATAAAATGAAAATGGATAATATAGTAGTTATGATTCCATTTTGTAGAACACCTGAAGAGTGTAAAAAAGTGATTGATATCATGACTGAAAATGGATTAAAAAGAGGTGAGCATGGATTAAAGGTATTTTTAATGTGTGAAATACCGAGTAATGTAATAGAAGCAGATCGTTTCGCTCCTTATATAGATGGAGTATCTATAGGAGGCAATGATTTATTACAATTAACATTGGGTATAGATCGTGATAGTGAAAAGTTACAGACCATGACGGACCATACAAATCTAAGTTATCGTAGGATGATTGCAAAAGCCATAGAGGATTATGGAAATCATCATGTAAAGGTAGGATTTTGTGGTCAACAACCGTCGGATAGTAAGGAATTTTGTAAATTTTTAGTGGATAGTGGAATAGATTCTATTAGTTTAACCCCAGATTCCTTATTGTCTGTACATAAGTATTTAGAAAATTAATAATATTAACTACTAGTATAATGCGTAGAAAGCGTAATAAAGTGAATCCATCTACATCAAAGAATATAGCATATAATGCTCGTAAAAGAATGGGTCGTTATCACCGTTGGAATATAAAAAACTTTTATAGTATCTTTTATAGAACTAAAGTACATCCTGCAGTTAATGTTTAAAATAAAGACTCATACCATTTGTTTTTTTAGTAAATCCATTTTTATCGTATAATGGTTTTACTTCATCCGTGCAGTTTAAAATACACTTGTAACATTGGTGTAATTTAGCGACAGCAATTGTGTGTTGAATAAGTTTTGTAGCATATCCTTTATGTTGGTGTGCTTTATCAACAATTACATCTTCAATGTGACCTACTTTGCCACCACCGTGAATTAATTTTTGTTCAATAAGTAGACTAATCATAGCAATAGGTTTTTCATTAATAGTCATTACAAATATATATTGATTTTTCGATAAATTGTGAATTACATCTAAATATGTTTGTTTATCCATTTCAGGTGCAGAGGTTAATTGTTGTAACAGGTATAATAAGTCCTTATGATTTACATTAATGTTCCGTAATTCATTAATCTTAATGTCTTGCGGTATACATGAAATTTCATTTTCCATAATATATATAAATGTATATAATAAAATGGAGTAACGGTGATACTTATTCACAAAGTTTTAAAAAAGATAAACATGCAGTAGCAGAACATGCGGCAGCAGAACATGCAGTAGCAGAACATGCAGCACCAGAACATGCAGTAGCAGAACATGCAGTAGCAGAACATGCAGTAGCAGAACATGTGGTCAACGATTATTCGGGTGTATCGAGACAATATGTATTTAAGGATAGTTATAAAGAAGAGGTATCGCATAGGGTGGGAGAGCGTGAACAT
>Ga0233413_10000561_pt1 | contig 17698 bp, 10 predicted proteins | sample Na_anoxic_6_MG_FD_189019 | JGI IMG/M metagenome (GOLD analysis project Ga0233413, IMG submission 189019) | Seawater microbial communities from Saanich Inlet, British Columbia, Canada - Na_anoxic_6_MG | ecosystem: Environmental > Aquatic > Marine > Inlet | place: Canada: British Columbia... | reverse complement strand
TACATCTTCATATGGCTCTACTATATCTGCTACAGGTGGTAGTGCTGGTAGCTCCACAACTAAAGGTACAGGTGGTATTGGTGCAGTCGGTGCAGGGGTGCGTGGTGCGATAACAGCTAACGGAGGTGACGGGGGTGTGTCAGGTACGTCTCACTACAGAACTGGTGGGGGTGGGGCTGGATCAATGTATGGTAAAGGCGGAAACGGTGGTGCAGCAACAGCAGCTTATGCCGGAACTGGCGGTGGTGGTGCTGGCGGTGATGGAGGAAAGGCCATTTATTCTAACTATGGACAGACTGGCGGCGGCGGAGCTGGCATTGGCAATGATGGAGGCATCGGCAGCAATAGAGGCAGTTTGGCTTGCGGGAGTGGCGGCGGGGGGTCTGCTTCGGCTGGGTCTGCTGGGTCTAATGAGACCACATCAGGAGGTTCTGGAGGTGCTGGCGTAACAGGCTTTGGCGGGACTTCTCGCGCGGGAAGTGTAGAAGGTAACGGCGCAAGCGGCTCTGGTGGTGCTAGCGATGTCCCCGTACTTATACAGCTTGTAATGCAGACATTAGGCGGCGGAGGCGGCTCCGCTGGGTCAGGCGGGAATGGCGGGAATGGTGGCGCTGGTGCTGCTGGCGGCGGCGGCGGTGCTAGCGGCGGCGGCTCGACGATAGTTGGTGGCGCTGGCGGTGTTGGTGGCGGAGGCGGTGGTGCTAACAATAGTAGCACAGGAGGCAACGGTGGTATTGGCGGTGGTGGTGGTGCTGCAGATTTTGGCGGTAAAGGAGGCCTTGGTGGTGGCGGTGGTGGCTCTGGTGGTAGTGGTCAAGGAGGCGAAGGCGGCGAAGGTTTTGTTGTTCTTTACTGGACAGGAGGTTGGTGATGAAAGCATGGATTGAAAACGAAGTTATACGCGATATAAGCAACGGCAACCCCGAAGAGCTTTATCACCCTGATGTTGCAAAGTTTTATACAACTGATGTACCCGATGATGCCGTTAATGGTGATGGTTGGGTAAACGGTAAACTTATAAAGCCTGTGGTTGTTGAACCTGTTGCTGCCGAACCTGCTGCTATAGTCCCACCTAAGCTTAGTACGGTAGACTTTAGAGGTCTATTTACTATTGCTGAGGAGATTGCAATCACCAAATCTGTTGACGAGGTTGTTGTTGTTCTTTGGTCAAGATTTACAGATCCTAAACTAGAGAATGTTGATATGGCTCTAGCCTCTGTTGATTATGCCCTTGATTATTTGACAACAAGTGGAATCTTAGCGGCTGGACGAAAAGCTGAGATTCTCCTGGCTGAAATAGTCTAAGTTAGAAACTTATAAGCAGCAGCTCGTACTGTGTATGAGTTAGCTGCTTTACAGGTAGCTACCGCATAGAGCATCACTAATATAGTAGGACTTATATTATGACCCTAGCACCTAGAGGCTAATCTAAAAAGGAATTGTAATGAAAATATTAATCGTAACAATGCTATTACTCCTATCCATAGCAGCAGCGATTGCTGGCGCTAAGATAGACCACTACACCACTGGCTCAGGCTTCTTGAATGAAGTCTCAGAGTCTCAATACTTTTGGGAGTATAGGTGTGACAAAGTAGACAGCCTGACAGGTGTTTACTTTACACCACTAGAGAGTGAGATAGATACCAACCGTACTCAGTTACTAAGCGATTGTGCATTGATGGTTTTGATAGAGGAATCATTAGATGCTAAGGGTGTACAAGGTCTAGTAGATACAACACTCGAGCTGACTGATCCATCGCCTGCGGTTTATTTTAGGCAACTACCGCCAGTCTACTGCGATGGTTTCGGCCCTGCTATCCCTGACTGTATAACCGCTAATTAATTGTAACAAACAAAGGACACACTTATGAAAGGTAAAATCACTTGGTTAGGCATTGCAATATCACTTATTTATGGCGTTGGCGGTTACTTCGCTGGATTACATGATATGGATGTCATGATGGGTTTCGTAACAGGCTCAGTCGGGATGTTAGGGATTGGACGCAAAGTAGAGAAAGTCGGCAAGGCCAATGAAGAAGCACAGGCTAAGAATATTGAAGCCTTGGTTAGTAGCACTCAGGTAACTGAATCTAAGTAGTTAAAGTTTATCAAAGAATAGCGTATGATGGCTAACAAATAGTTAGCAATCAAGGTTCGCTAAACCCAGCACAGGATGGTGCTGGAACATAACAAGGAGTTTCAAAATGGCAGCGACAGACTATGCTGGGTGGGCGCAAAAAAAAGCGTCGAGGTCCCCGCAAAACAGAATGGGCATGTTAGCAAGTCAAGGTCGTAATGGGGACACCCGTATGGCGCACGTTTCAGAGGGTGAGATGGTGATCCCTCGCGAAGTGGTAGCGATGCGTCCCGATTTAGTTAATGGCGTTGCTTCAAGCATTCAAGGTATGGGTGGTAATCCTGGCCAATATCAAGTGGGTCGCGGCATGATTAACCCTCGCACAGGCATAGAAGAGTTTGCCAGTAATTTTTCAGATAGTCAAATTAAAGACTTTGTTGCCGCAAATATCAACAATCCTGAAGTAATCGCAGCCGCTGCCAAAGAAAACGGAATCAGTGATGACCAACTAGCCGCAGCAACAGGCTATTCAAACGATGAGATTAATAATTATTTCAGTCCTGTCAGGAATCGCCCTCCAGAAACTGAAAGCCCTTCTGTAAAAGAGTTTTCTTTCCCGAAAAACATGGATCGTGGTCTATTGGCAGGTCTGGAGCATGGTTTTGACAACCCAGTTAATTATGATAGCCTGAAGAAGCCTCAGAAATACAACGGCACTCTATCAAACAGCCAAATTAAAGACTTTATTACCGAGAATATGAATGATCCTGGAGCCATCAGGAACGCCGTCATAGCAAACGGGGTGACTAGAGACCGTCTAAAAGAGGCAACCGGCTATTCAGATGAGCAGATTAAATCTTACTTAGACGATGCTCCGATGTATTCACATAGTCAAATTAGAGGCTTTGTGGAAGATAATAAGGATAATCCTGAAGCAATCTCTGCTTTTGCCTGGGACAGAAATATTTCTGATGACGTTCTAGCTCAGGCGACAGGCTATTCAAACGAGCAGGTTAAAGAGTATTTTAGTACGACAGCTAGACCTGGAGCGGCTGGACACTTAGGAGGTTCCGGTGGTTCTCAAGGTGGTCCAGCAGGTGGTTCAGCAGGTGGCTCTCAAGGTGGTTCTCAAGGTGGTTCAGCAGGTGGCTCTCAAGGGGCAGGAAATAATTTCAACAGACCGACCCGCGCTTCCGCTAGACCCAGACCTCAAAGAACAGCAAACGATTTCAACAGACCGCAAAGAACAGAAAGCGGACTCATTAAACCGACCCGTGCTTCCGCTAGACCTGCTCGAGGACCGGCTCCTCCAGAGCCATTACCACCTGTATATCAGGATCGACATGGTTATTCACCTACGCCTGCTCAGGGACCAGGACCCATTAAAGCTGACCCTAGACCTATGGGGTCAACGTTTACTGGATCGACTGGTTATTCACCTACACCGAGACAAGGACCCATTAAAGCTGACCCTAGACCTATGGGGTCAACGTTTACTGGATCGACTGGTTATTCACCTACGCCTGCTCGAGGACCGGCTCCTCCAGAGCCATTACCCCCTGTATATCAGGATCGACATGGTTATTCACCTACACCCGCTCAAGGACCAGCCAAAACGCTCGGTAATGATATGATTGGAGTCCCCATTGGAGTGGGTGAGCCTGGAAGAGCCACTCAAAAATCCACTGGGTATCCCACAAAAGCGAATGCCACTTTTTCACCTACTCCCGCTAAAGGGTCAGTATCCACTGGAATCCCTACAGGAGCTTTAAAGGGCGCTCCTACAGGGTATAATCCTGATTTCGATAGCCGTGCTAACGACAGAAGTTCTGCTATGCTTCAGACTAGAGATAAGGACTATAGCTCTGCTGTCGAGCGAGCGGCTGATGTTGATTTAGCACCGGTTAAAAACTGGGACGTGACAGGCAATCAGACTGTTCAAGGTCAGGTGCAAGGCTTGGTTGATGAAGGCAATCCGTTAATGGAGGCATCAAGACGGCAAGCATCTAATGCGGCTAACTCAAGAGGCATGCTGAATAGTACGATGGCATCAAGTGCTGGGCAAGCGGCGATGTTCGATACTGCGCTGGATATTGCAAGACCTGACGCTGAAATGTACGGCAAGGCAGCAAGCTATAATGCGGACATGAGCAATCAGTTTAGTATGGCGCAAGCGGAGCTGGACTCAACAAATAATCAATTTAATGCGGGGTCGCAGAACGCCTCAACCCTCCAGGGGTCTGAGCTTGATTTCTACTCTGATCGAGATTATATTGATAATCTATACAAAGATGAAACGCTGTTTAATGACCGGTATGAGTTTGAGACTGAAACCGATTACAAGAATCGGAAATTTGCTGAAGAGCAACATCAGTTTGATACTGGCAGCTATCAAAATGATAGGGACTTTGCTGAAGGTCAATTCCAGTTTGATACTAGCAGCAGCTTTAATGAAAGGGACTTTTCTGAGGATCAATACAGGTATGATACTGATAGTGATTATAGAGATAGGGGATTAGATGAGGAGGGGTATCAGTTTGATTCCACGTTAAATCAAGAGCAATCCCAGTTTGATACCACTCAAGCGTTTAACAGAGACGAATTAAATGCAAAGATTGATGAATATAAGTTTAATGCGAATGTTCAACTAAAGCTAAAACAACTCACCAACGACCATGAGAATCTGCTAAATAAATCTCAAGCGGCGGTAGGGTTCATGGAAGGCGTTATGGCTAATATACAGGCCAATAACAGTAATTCTGACTACACTCAAACCGCTAAAGAATATTATAATAAGGAACTACTGAGCGGCCTTAATACCTTTTTGGGGTTACAGGATACTATATGGAGTGATGAGACTTTTGTGGATTTAATGCTTAATGAGCGTAATGAGCCTTACAAAGCGTTTCAAAATGAGATAGACAATAGCGACATGAGTGATGAAGATAAAGCTTCTGCACATGCTCAGCTTGATAATGATTTTGACAATGATGTTGAGTTTATGGATAGCTATGCTGGTGATGAGATGCAAGGGTTGATTGCTAGTGATTCGGTTGCCGCCCCTGCCCAGGGTGATATTGACTCATATCGACAGCGAGTCATAGATGCAGGTGGTGATTTACAGGACTATGACCGCATTATTGATATGGGACGTGATCCCGCTGAAGCCTATGCCACTGCTGCTATGGACTATAGCGAATACGGTATTAACCCTGACACAGGAAAGTATGAAAAAAACTAAGCCTCGATGACTACAATAAAGGAAGATAAAAATGGAATTTGACGACAAAGGCGGTTTAATTAATCGCAGATTGAGAACACCACCACGACCGCGCACAAAAGGTCGATATACGGGTGGGTTTAAGCAAGCATTGAGAGACAAGCAGATCAGAGCGCCTAGCCCTTGGCAGAAGTTTGGACCACCACCACCAGCACCAGCAAAAAGCGGCAAGATTATCTGCACTCGACTGAATGCGCTGGGCTTGCTTGATGATGCTGTGTATAAGCTAGATAGCTTGTTCGGTGATTACTTGCTTATAAATGATCCGCTAGTTTTGATTGGTTATCATTCATGGGCGACCCCCATCGTTAACGCCATGCACGGTAAAAGTAAGCGCAGTCGATTATTGATTAAGTTTATGCGATTTATTACGCTACCTGTTGCTAATGAGATTGCCAACAGAGCGCTTGGTAAAAGAGGCGGTTTCTTTATTCGCCATAGTTTGGACGTTGGATTATCTGCGTGTCGGTTCGTAGGAAAAAGGATTGAGAATGGAAGGAATAAGTGTTCAAGCGCATCATTTCAGTGATGGATTATATTGTAAAGAAATACTCTTAAAGGATGATGCAGAGGTTATTTCTCATAAGCATAAGTACGATCACTTAAGCGTACTCGCAAAAGGAACGGCTGTTGTGACGGTGAATGATGAGCAGACGGTTTATTATTCGCCTGCGGTTATTAATATCAAAGCAGACCTAAATCATTCTGTTAGGGCGATTGGTGGGGATGCTGTCTGGATGTGCATTCATGCAACTGATGAAACAGATGAGACTAAGATCGATAAGGTGCTAGTCAATGATAAGCTTTAAGTATTTATTTAATACTGATGTATCGCAGATAGTTGAAGAGCTAAGCCAAGCTGAGGAATTATGGGATGAGCATACTTATAGAACTGAAGGCTATATCAGCCCTCATCGGCACACTAGCGATATTTTTGTGCGTTTTAATCCCGTTGATAACTATAAGGACGACTTTAGTTTATTTAATGTTCCCCATCTATCAGCGTGGTATGAAGGTGCTGAATTACTTCCGAGCGTTAAGAAATTAGCCTTAGAACTAATGGCTCAGTTAGGCGGTGAGATATTAGGCGGGGTTCTGATGACACGACTTCCCCCAGGTAAAAAAATTTACAATCATATCGATGGCGGCTTTCATGCGGGGTTCTATGATAAGTTTCTCGTTAATATAAAATGCAATCAGGACCAGGCTTTCGTATTCGATGAAGGCAATCTTATTAATGCGGTAGGCGATGTCTCTTGGTTTCGCAATGACGTTAATCACGCGGTAACAAACAATTCAGATGAAGAAAGGATTTCTTTAATTGTCTGCATTAAAACTGAAAAGGAATTTCAATAATGGATTATTTATCCCTGTCTATTTCACGGGCTTTAGCAAAAGAGCATCCAGTCGGCGACCCCTTTAGCGGTCCTGCTTATGGCGATAGAAACATGCCTTTCTTTATTGGCCCTGCGATTGGTGCGGCTGCAACGGCGGTTGGTGCTGCTGCTGCTGTGACAACTGCGGCAACTGTGACAACGGCTGCAATATCTGTAGTATCTGCCATTGCAACCGTCGTTACCGTGGTAGGCACTGTCTTAACGGTGGTAGGCGCTGTTACGGGTAATGAGAAGCTATTGAAAGTGGGCGGCTATATGGCCTTGGCTGGAGGGGTAGCAGGATTTGCGGCTTCAGGTGCGTCTGCGCTCACGACTGCCGGTGCTGAGGCTACAAAAAGCACCATAGCCACAGCTGGAAAGAAAGGTTTAGAGAAAGGTTTAGAAACTGGCTTAGAAAAAGGCTTAAAAACAGGAGCTAAGGCTGCCGTTGAAACAGGATTCGTCCCCCCTAACTCAGTCCCCGTACCGGCGGCAACTGGCACACAATCGTCATCGGGTTTATTGAATCAAGTTCCGATTAGTGGTGTTGAAACAGGATTCACCCCGTTCCCACCCACTGAAGCAGCCACTAAAGCAGCAACCTCTGCAATAAAACAAGGTGTTGAAAAGCCCGCCGGAAGTACATTGTTTGACACGCTGGGTAAGTGGGCGACTAAAGGGGCGACGGAGATTAAAGATAATAAAGAAATAGCCGTTGGACTTCTAGGCGTAACGGGAAATGTGATTGAAGGCGCGGCTAAGGGTGCGGCTGCACAAGAGAAGTTAGATTATGAACGACAAATCGAGCAAGACCGATTGAATAGATTGAACTCAGTATCAACTATTGGCGGCTTAACCGGTAGTCGCTCACTAAGACCTCAACCAAAATCAAGACTAAGCCTAGGAGGAATCCGATGAACCCCATATTAGAGAAAATACAGAAAGCCATCGAGGACAAAGTACCGCCTAAACTGAAAATGAGATACAACAAGACAGTGATTGCGGGTGAAAAAATGATGTTTGGCAAGACGCATGACAAGATGGCGCTTGTTAGCAATCCTGAAGCGCTTAAAGATATTCCTGAAACCGTGTCACGGGGCGTTGCGGGCTTAATGTTTGTGCTATTTAATAGATCAAACGAAACCCTGCCGCTTGAAGTGCTAATCTTTGCCGGTGTTAATCTCGCAATTAAAGCCTTAGATTTTGCCGAGAGAGGCAAGGGTGCTGTGGTTGATAAAGAGGTTATTGATGAAACATTTAAGAAGCTGACGGAACAGATATTCGATAAGCTAGGCATTACCAAAGAGCAGATGGCTGAAGCAATCGCTAAAGGTAAACAGGAAATAAATAGCAGCAAGGGGTCGAAATGAGCGCATTAACCGGAGCTTTTGAAGGACTAGGCAGAGGTATTTCTAAAGAGGCAGATCGCAAGCTAAATCAATGGGATGATGAGCGGGTATTGAAGGAGCAAGAAAAACTCATCATTGCCCGTGAGAAGCGTGTTGAAACAGCCGCTATGGAGCGTGAAACTCGTCAAAATGCAAGGGCCAAGGAAAAAAGTGGGCTTCTTAGGACGCAAACAGAAGCTGATATGAAGCAAAAGCACGAATGGGATGTTGACGCGGCTAAACAGAAAGCATCGTCTGATAAAGAAGTCGCTAGAATTAAGGCTACTGGTGGAGGTGCAGCATATAAGCTGAAAGATAGGGTTGAATGGGTAATAGTTGATAAATATGACAAAGATGGATATGTTATTGGCCAAGAGGCAAAAGGCTGGGATATAGTAAACCAGAGATGGCTTACAGAAGATGAAGAAAATCATGGCATTAGTAACGTAGCAAGCGCAAACGCATTAGCCGCCGCGATTGCTAAGAAAAAGGAAGAAGCAGCTAAGAAAAAGAAAGCGGCTGATCTAGCTAAAGACAATCCGGTAGGAGATACTACAAACCCTGTGCTTAAGACGATTGATGAGAGCCATACTGAAGACACTTCGTCAGACACTTCGTCAGACACTTCGGATACAGGCTTGATTAATACAGGCAAAAAACAAACCGTCGGAGAGCGTAATGCCGAGAACTGGAACAAAGTAAAGAATTCTGTAATTAACAGCACTGAAGGTCTGGTTAACTATTTCTTTAATAATCCAAGCAAACAGCCCGCCACAGAAGCACAGCGGGTAGCGAAAGCTGAAGCAGAGAGACAGCTCAAGATAAAGCTCAGGAACCGTACGGGCCGAGGTGCAGGTTTCGGTCGGGTTTAATTTCGCATAGAGCTACACCGTATTTACAAATAATTAATCTTAGCTGAATGATTCAGCTTCTAGGTAAGTCAAAAAGGATTTTACATGGCATCGTTATCGAGCTATAGAGCGCAGTACCCTACATTATCTGATGAAGAATTAATTGGAATCTTCGGTCATTTCATTACTGAAGAAGCTGAAGAAGTTGAAGAGTTTGAGCCGCAAGACTCAAATAAAAACAAAAGCTATTCGGGAGACCTGGTTGACGCCGTTCAGTCTGGCGTTTATACCGGTGCTGCTGATATAGCGCGAGGCGTTACGCTCGGTAATGATAACTTTGCGTCTGATTGGCTGGGTGAACAGGCCGATGCTCAGTACGAAACGATGACGGATGAAAGTATCCAGGCGATTCAGAATACTGGGTTCAATGATGACCTATCATTAAAAGAAGGTAGCAGCTTTAGAGGCGGCGGGTTACTTATGGCGCAAGGGGTTGGCTCACTTGCTCCTTCATTCCTTCCTGGTATGGCATTGACTAGAGGTCTTGATAAGATAAGCAAAGGCGCTAAAGTCCTTGATCGTTCTGGAAAGATAGTTAATAAGTTATCTAAATCTCAAGCCCTTAGAAACCAGGTGCTGGGTCAAGGTACTGCTGGTGGGGCAATGATTGGTGGTTCAACTGCCAAGCAAGCAAGAGATGAGGTAATGAAGGCTCCGGTAGAGATGCTGCTTCAAGACCCTGATTTTGTTGAACTATATAAGACGAATAGAAGAGAAGGGCTAGAGCAGGCCACTGCCTTTAATTTAGCTAAAGACACTTATGCAGAAGCACGGTCTGCTGAAGCATTCAATATGGGTGCAGGCATTGGGGCTGTATCAATGGGTGCTGCAAATCCATTGCTAGGTAAAATTGCATCTAGCGGCGCTAGCCGAGGGCTTAGAGCTTTAGGGGGTGGTATTACTGAGGGGGCGCAAGAGTTTGCTGAGGGCTTTGGTCAAGAAGTCGCAACAAATATAGTCGCACAGCGATACGATATAGATAGCGATATTTACGAAGGTGCAGTAGGGTCTGGCGCAACTGGAGCTGTGATAGGCTTTGGGCTAGGTGGAGCATTGGGGGCGGCTAAAAGCGAAAGCAATGAAGACGCAGCCGAAACAGTGACCAACGCCAGCACAGTCGATGAGGCAATCAATAACTTCAAAGATTCGCTAGACTGGGAAACACCTACCGCAGAATATAAGCCTGTTGCAGAGAGATTGATCGCTAACCGTCAAGTCGATGGTCAAGACTTACAATCCTTTATCGATTCCCGCACAGAAAACCCCAACGCTTATAATCCTGAAACACAAGCCCCTGATAACGTATGGACTACGCCTGAGTTTAAGGATGTCATTGATGAAGGTCGAAAGACTGACATAGATGCAGCCTTCAATGAAATACGCAACTCACCGGATAAAGAAGCGCAAATCGATAAGAGCTTTGAAGATCGGCTGACTATTGAGCAGATAGAGCGCAATCAATTCGAGCAATCCCATAAAGACGGTACGGCACTAACCTCGAAAGAGCTTAAACGTCAACGCCAAAAGTTACGCAAATTCCTCATTAAAAACCGTGTTAACGCGGACAAGAAGCAAGCCTTCGTTGATAACCTGGGTTTTGAGATTAAACGATTCGCCGATATTAATGACGGTCAATCCGGCATTATCTCTAACGATCAGATGAAATCTGCGCTTGAGAAAGCCTTAAACCCCGAAGCCACTGAAATAACCACTGATGTAGTGAGCAGCAACGCTATACCACAAAGTAATGCTTCACCCACTATGGATGGCGATAGAAGCGTCCCTGTGGAGCCAACTACTGCTAAGGATGCTGTAGTACCAACGCACGAAGATGAAACGGGCGAGCAGTACATTAGCCTAGGTAATGGCGAATATCAAGATAGCAATGGAGAAGCGTGGTCATTTAATGATAATGAGCTAACACCTGTATCACCTCAAAGTGCAAATTTGCCCCTTGAAACTGTCGCGCAAACCGAAACATTAAACCCCGAAGAGACTATACAGAATGAGCAGACAGAAACGCAAAGCCAAGAAACGTCAGCTAAGACGCAACCAGGAGAGCAAATAGATGACGCAAGTACCCAGATTGAAGCCAACACCACCAGCACAGCCACCGTACCAACGGGAGAGCAAGAGACAACTAGCGTACCTACTCAGCAAGAAGAAGTAAAATATCACCCAGCCATTGAAACGATGGCTAAGGACTTAATAGAGGGTGGTGGAATATCTGTTGATAAGGACGGTAGACGTAATAAATCACTGAACCCCGAATGGTTCGCTGATGGCGCTTTTAAGATAATGTCGGCAGATGGCACTAGGCAGCTAGAAACGAGTCCCAGCGTAACCGAAGTTAAAGCCGCAGTGGATACCCACCTAGCAGGAAAGACTCCGACTGGTAAGCAGCGTAGAATATTGGCGGCTCTTAGCGAAGAAGCTGAAGCAGAACAAGCGTTCCAGAATGAGCAGTATGCTGAAGAGCAGAAGACTGAAGCAAAATTAATTAACGCAGGGATAATTAATGGTAGTATTGATCCTGAGTCGCTACATAATGAAGATTCGCCGGAAGGTTATGACTCTTTATTTGCAAACGCGGTTAAGGTAGATAACATAGATGATTTTTTTGGAGTAGATAATGAAATCGAAGCTGACGGACGAACAGAAGATGCAAGTGCTAGCAACACTGAAGAGATTACACCCGATAGCCCCCAAAGCTACACAAGAGCCGAGCTTGAGCGACAAGAAGCCGATAGCAAGCAGCGACAGCGACAAGCCTCAGAACGAGAGCTAAAGGCCCAGAACAAAGAAACATCAGACAAGAGTGTTGATTCATTAGCTGACGAAATGCTTGGTAACACCCCTGGCACTGGCGATATTTTCGGCAATACAACAGGGCTTGAAAAAGTAGGTCCGGCTGAAGGCGCAGCTAAGACATCACCAGAATACTCAGATCCTGCGGAAGCGCAAAAACTGCTGAACTCGATAGCCGATGGAGAGCTAATCATTAGTTCTGGAAAGTTCAATGATCGCAAGCGCAGTAAAGAATATATAGATAATGTTAAGAGATCTGTCGAGTCTACAAAGGCTAAGCTAGCAAAGCTTGAAGTTACTAAGTCTGGCGTTAAATTCTCTAAATCAATCGACACTGAAGTAAAAAACCTAGCTATCGTACATAACCTTTCGGCAGATAACGTTGCTCATGCCGACAAGATGGGCGGACTAGCAGTGCCTAGTCTAGCTGTCGTTAATAAAGACTTTCCAATGTCGGGTTTTGGTGAAATATCACTGATCGGAAGCAAAGAACATTTCGGCCCTAGCAAAGATAATCAATGGTTTGATGCTGATGTCTACTCGCCTAGATACCCTAGTGTTTCGTATGAGTTGAATTATACCGAACTATCAAAAGCAAATGACACACTATCTGAAGACACGAAGGAACTCGCTGGCGACCGCAATGTATTTGGAGATGAACTTGAAGATAGGGGGTTAAAGGATCTTAACTATAGCTTGCCATTGCAATACGAATTTCTACAAAGCATAGGTAAAGCTCCCGCCATAAAATACCTTCCAGCGACAAAGCTAGATAGTCGACTGACGAAGCACGTTAAGAATGGCTCTGACAGACAATCATTAGCGAAAGATAGCGGCTTTATTAAGGATGCTGTAGATACTTTTAACGATAGGATGAAGCTGAGACTAGGCGAGAATATAGTCGGTAATGAAGATAGGCTTATTACTGACTATGGCTCGTCTCGGGCTTTTGCCACAGCTAATGAATCGGCTTATAAGGTGGTAGCTGCCTACAGAGAAAAGAAAACTGGGCGGCGTGTTGATGTCAGTGCTGTTGATACATTAGTTAGAAAGCGAATAAAGAACAAGGAAGCTGAGTATAAAAAATGGATAAAGGATAATTACGCCAATGTAATAAAGAAAGAGAAAATATTCGACGGATATACTCCAAGCGGAAACAGAAAGTACAAGAGCCATGATCTTGAAACTGTGGTTAAGCTTATGAAGAAAAAGCTTAGAGGCGGTGAGGATTTTAATTATGGCGGCCCTGCTCTATTGCGCTCGCACCTGGCAAATCAGTTAAAGAAAGTTTCTGATATGCAGGGCAAGAGAAGTAATATTGTTTCAAGCGAGGAAATGGGCAAGCTAAAAGGCGCAGCAAATGATAGTTATCATGAGATTGAATCAAAGTTAAATAACCAAATAACAGAATATAGCAATGGTGCTAGTGACTTACTTGAGCAGGTAGCTAAGACGGGGTGGCGAGGTATTGCTTCTGAGTTCGGCGATATATCGACTGAGCTTAAAACAGAAGTAGATGAATTTCTTAACTTGCTAAAGCATTACCCAACTGAATATTTTGAGGGTAAGGTTCAGAGGTCTGTTGCGCTAAGTGAATTTGAAGGGGCTGTCGTTCCCTTTGGCAAAGAGTACAATGCTGTCATTGAGACTCTTAAGCAACAAGGCATTACGAATATCCGTAGATACAAAAGCGGAGATGATGCGAGTCGCGCTAAAGCAGTCAATGGCTTTAAGAGCCTCCTCTTTTCTAAATCAAACAAGCCTCAAGCTAAATCAACCGTCGCCCAAATAAAAGCACTCTTACCGCGTAGAGTACAGAACATGGTTGATGCGGGTAAATTGAAGGTGGTGCAGAGTGTTGATAATATAAGCGACAAAACATATTCATTCAGCAACACTGAAGGTATCGAAGGGTTTTACGACCCTGACGCTGACGTTTTATATTTAATTTCTGACGCACTCGATAAAGATAACCTCAATTCTACACTTAACCATGAGCTATATCATCGCGCTAGAGCGACCGATAAGAAGTTTCAAGCTCAACTATCTAAGCTAGATAAGCAGCTACAGAATCGCTTTAAGCTCGCAGCTAAAGGCGTAGGCTCGAAAGCTGATAGAGACGCTTACAAGCGTGTTATGGACGCTAATACAGGCACTGCCGATCAACTAGAAGAATTTCAGGCGTATCTCATAACAGCTTATGCTAAAAACCCTGACTCATTCAAAGGGGCTGCATTAAAGTGGATCAAGGATTTATACGCCGCCATTCGTGCTGTACTGATTAGAAATGGAATCCATCCTAAGAATATTACGCCAGCCGATTTAAACGCTTTGTCTAAATACGGAGCTAAGGTTAAATCTGACGGCTCAAAATTGAGCCGCGAGAATCCTGTCGCACTAGCCAGTGAGCAAGGCTATAAAGGCAATGACGAGGAAGAAGCGAGCGAATGGAATAAAGCAGTAGCAGCCGGTCTTGATATGTCGTTTAAGGCAAGAATGGCCAGAGCTAAAGAAATGGGTTTTATAACCAACTTTGAAGATACTTTAGCTAAAAGTTCAGGCGATAAGAATGCCTCGACTCCAAGTAATCGTAAAATACCACAGCGCTTCTATCATGGAACAGCCGCTGACATTGAAGCTTTTGAGGTGAAGCACGTAGGCCGCAAAGACAAGGGCTGGATAGGCTCAGGTGTTTATGTAGCGCTAACGCCAGAGCTTGCAAACACTTACGCAAATGTCAAAGCGCCAAGTCGCTCAGGTAAAATCCATATAGATGCTAACGTCATGCCTCTCCATATAAGAGCCGACAAAATCTATGTAGCAGATGAAGCGACTCGCGCTAAAGTACGCAATGGCTCACAAGAGTATGTTGATAACTTTACGGCCAAGATGCAAGCAGACGGCTACGAAGGCGCTGCTTATTTCCACGCAAGAGGCGAAGTAGAGATAGTCATATTCGACCCTAAGAATGTCCGTTCTATTCACGCAGCATTCGATCCGGCTAACTCAGACAGCAGTGACTTGATGGCGAGTAAGGACACGTACGAGAGATTCTACTCGCAACTAAAAAGAGAGATACAGCGCTCGCCTGATAGATTTTTCGATAAAAGCGGGGGTCAAATTAAGGCATGGCTAAAAAGCAACGCGCCTAAGCTGGGTATTAAAGCGGATGAGATTTACTGGTCGGGTGTTAACGAGTGGCTAGATATTCAAGACGGCAAGGTATCTAAGTCAGATATGGTCGGATTTCTGGGCGAGAATGGCGTTCAGGTTGAGAGCGTTACTCTGGATAGGGAAGGAATAGAAAAGGCTTATTATCCAGAGGATAGTTATATGCACCCAGTGACGGGTGATGTAGCTACGATGGAAGAATGGCGTGATAGTTCGGAGGACTATTCAGATGAAGGCGGGGAAACAATTGACGAACAGCTAGAATCCCTCATGGATGTATCGGGCGAGGAAATAGACCTCGGGGACGAAGACGTAAATAGCTCAGGCAACGTAAAACACAACACAGCATCACTAACCCTCCCAGGCGGCACAGACTACCAAGAGCTAGTATTAACCATCCCTACGACTGATAAGTTTAACGAATCAGACGAGACTCACTTCGGTGATGTAGGTGAAGGCAAGCAGATCGCGTGGATTCGTCATAATACTCGCACTGATGACCAAGGTAATGAGACTTTATTTTTAGAGGAAGTACAGAGCCAGAGGGGACAGGCAGGTAGGACTGATGGGTTTAAAGTAACTGATGATGGTTTAATAAAAGAATTACCTAAAAACTACCATATAGAAGAAACAAAACTTGATAATAACAAAACTGTTTATGAGGTAATTCAAACCGTCGATGATGGATTTCTTGCTGAATCTCTTGTATCAAGGGAAGATGCAATAAGAAAAGCATTAGAAATATTAAATGAAAATAATGAAGTCAATGTACCACCAGCACCATTCGTAACCGACAAAAACAACAAAGCCACTAACGCTTATATCACACTGCTACTAAAGAAAGCTATTAGCCATGCAATAGATAACGGGCAAACTTCTATAAGCTGGACGACTGCCGATCAACAGGCTGATCGGTATGATCTTAGTAAACAGCTTGAGAAGTTAAGGATTAAAAAGAACGATAAAGGGACTTACAATGTTTCAGGAATGAAAGATGGCGGTACTATATTTCGCGAAACAGGCGTTAAAGAGAATGAACTGGCAGGACTTGTAGGCAAGAGTATAGCTGAGAAAGCTGTTGATGGAAAAGAAGTATTTACAGGGGAAGGTTTAAATATTAAAAGCCCTTGGACTCAAGCTATGTACGGTGATGAATCGGGCATGAACTCGCAAGGGAAGCCAGCTCTAATGACACAAGCCGCAAGAGAGATTACTAAGAAATTAGGCGGCACTATCTCTAGTGTTGTACTTGACACAGGAACACAGCCTGCGCTAATCATTACACCTGAAATGAGATCCAAGGTGCTGAATGAGGGTATGTCTTTATTTAGCAAAACACCTAAATCCAAAGAGGGCAGTAACTTTCTGGCGAGCTACGCAGGAAAGAAAGCGGCTAATGCAGATAACAACGCATTATCTAAAGCCGTGCAAATGGAGCAAGATGGTGTTGATAATGAAACTATCCGTAAAGATACTGGATGGTTTTTAGGGATGGATGATAAGTGGCGCTTTGAGATTGATGATAGCCAGACAATGCTTAGGCCGCACCCAAGTAAGACTTTCAAGGACGGAGAGACTTGGAGGTTATCTGGGTTACTTTATATGGGTGGAGAAAAAAATAACTTATTAGCAAACTATCCTGACCTAGGAGATATAAAGGTCACGTTTGATAGTTCTATTAATGGAGCTAGGGCGATACATTCTGACTTTCATAGTTTTACTAATGAATATTATGACATCGAATATGATAGATCAGTTCAAATCGAAGTTTCAACTGATCTAAAAGGCGATAAGCTAAAGAGCGTTCTACTTCACGAAATTCAGCACGCAATACAGATGAAAGAGGGCTTTGCTTCTGGCGGCTCGCTAGACACTGTTATCACGCTAGATGATGATCTTAAGCTTGAAATGGCTTTAGTTGAAAGCGAGATAAATAAAGCTGTTGAATTAAAGAATAGTGGGCAGTGGGTATATGAGTCCTCATCATTAGCGGAAATAATAAAAACATCAACTGCAAGCAGTAAAATAAAGCAGTGGGCTACTAGGGTTGTTGATGGTGGCGAGAAATCTATTGATGAGTTTATTTCAAACACTCCTTGGTCTCAATACACTAGATTAGCTGGCGAAATAGAATCTCGCGACACTCAATCGAGAATGGATTTATCACCAGAAGAGCGAAAAAACTCTAAGCCATACGAATCACAAGGGATAAGTAAAGAGGATGCTATTATCAGGTTTAATAGTAAAGAATCTCACAGCAAAACACCTAAGTTCTCACGCTCAAGTGATGCGGCAGCACACGTCAATGAATGGCTTAATGGCGCACCTTTAACGCAATCGGTCGGTGGTAATTTAGGTTTGGCCGATGAATCAAGAGTGGGTTGGGTGACTCGGATTTTTCAAGATGGCTTTAACCGCGTTGATACTTTACAGAAAACGCTTAAAGCAAACGAAGGTACTGTAAACGAGGATAACGATGTTTACCGTGCAGAAGAGCGTAGCAGTGGTATCACGGCTGCAAGGCTTGATGACTTACGAGATAACAACGTCACGCCTTTAGTTGATGAAATGAAAGCTAAGGACATCACGCTGGAGCAATTGGATAGCTTTGTTATGGCTAAACATGCGGGTGAACGTAATGATTATATTGCTGGCATTAACCCTGAGATGCAAGACGGGGGGTCTGG
>Ga0233413_10000559_pt1 | contig 17770 bp, 13 predicted proteins | sample Na_anoxic_6_MG_FD_189019 | JGI IMG/M metagenome (GOLD analysis project Ga0233413, IMG submission 189019) | Seawater microbial communities from Saanich Inlet, British Columbia, Canada - Na_anoxic_6_MG | ecosystem: Environmental > Aquatic > Marine > Inlet | place: Canada: British Columbia... | reverse complement strand
ATGGTCAAAACCGATCACATCCTGTTCATAGCCTCCGGTGCATTTCATGCCTCAAAGCCATCGGACCTGATTCCGGAGCTGCAAGGCCGCTTCCCGATTCGTGTCGAACTGAGCGCACTGACAAGTGATGATTTTGTACGCATCCTGACCGAGCCCGATGCATCACTGACCGAGCAATATGTCGCGCTGATGTCTACCGAGGGTGTCGAACTGAAATTTGAAGAGTCGGGCATTCAACGCACGGCCGAGGTCGCATTCCACGTCAATGAACAAAATGAGAATATTGGTGCGCGACGGTTGCATACCGTGCTCGAACGCTTGCTGGAAACCATCTCATTTGAGGCATCAGACCGTGACGGGCAGTCCGTGACCGTTAACGCCGATTATGTTGATCAATACCTCGGTGAGCTCATCAAGGACGAGGATCTGAGCCGATACATCCTGTAGAAGCGGCTGAGTCAGCAGAAATAAAACGATATAATGCCGCCACGATGAATCTCAATACCCCCACAACGCATTTTGGCTATGAAGAAGTCGCAACCGGCACAAAGGTCGAGCGTGTTCGTGAGGTATTTGATTCGGTCGCAGATAACTACGATCTGATGAATGACCTGATGTCGGGTGGTCTGCACCGGCTATGGAAACGCTTTACGCTAAAGAAAACCGGGCTGCGCCCCGGCGATTGCGCACTGGATGTCGCTGGTGGCACAGCCGATCTGACTGCGGGCATGAGTTACCAGGTTGGCCCATCAGGCCTGGTCTGCCTGACCGATATCAACGCAGCGATGCTCGACCAGGGTCGCCGTCGGCTGGTTAATGATGCCATTGTCGGCAACGTTGCGGTGGCACAGGCAAATGCCGAATGCCTGCCATTTGCCGACAATACATTTCATTGCATTACCATTGGCTTCGGTCTGCGCAATGTGACTGATAAAGATGCGGCACTGACATCGATGTGGCGTGCACTCAAACCAGGTGGCCGACTGTTGATACTGGAATTTTCCAAACCAGCGCTGGGCCTGATTGAACCTCTTTATGATTTCCACCTGTTCAAAGTACTACCGTTGCTCGGGCGTACCATCGCTAAAGATGCGGCAAGTTACCAATACCTGGCCGAATCAATTCGCATGCATCCCGATCAGGACAAATTACTTGAGATGATGTCCGCAGCTGGCCTCGAAGACAGTCATTATTACAACCTGGCAGGCGGCGTTGTCGCACTGCATATCGGCTACAAATACTAGTGGTTCGGCCACTAGCCTGAGAATAATTTTGCTATTTGATTTGCTGCTCAACCCCATCGCGTCAATCATCAATCGCGGCATAGACGATAGCGATCAGGCGCAAAATCTGTGTGATGCGCTGGATGGGCGGTCACTGCGTATCAAAGCCAAACCTTTACCAGATCCAATCCTGATTTCAGCTGTCGACGGCTTGGTCGAAGTGTCTTCCGACAGCCAGCAACCAGCCGATGCCGAAATTACCGGCACACTCATCGAGCTAAACCGTCTGATGTTCATCGACAACCGCGCACCGCTACGTGAAGGCCATGTTGAGATTACCGGGGATGTTGACATCGCTGACCGATTTCGCGAACTGCTGCTCTGTGCCCGGCCGGATCTGGAGGAAGAGCTTGCAGACTGGTTCGGCGCATCGATGGCCTCCCGGTTCACAAACTTAGTTCGTGATACGCGCGACCGGATGACTGATGTCGCTGAAGACCTGACCGAACGGACTGCCGACTACCTGCACGAAAACACCCAACAGTTACCGGTTCCCCACGAAATCGACACGCATTTCGCCACGGTTGACGAGTTCGTCAATTCGGTCGAGCGAGTCGAGGCACGGATTGACCGTCTAACGGAGAAGCAGTCAACATGAAACGTTTCCGACTGTTCCTGCGACTGCTCGATATCCAGCGCGTGCTCGTGCGCCACGGTCTCGATGAACTGATTTCATCGGCGCATCTGTTGCGTCCTCTACGTTACTTTTTTTACCTGTGGCCCGCCAACTGGGGCCGCAAGCGTTCATCCGCACCGCACGGTGAACGTATCCGCGAAGCGCTCGAAGAACTGGGCCCGATCTACGTTAAGTTCGGTCAGTCAGTGTCTACAAGGCAGGATCTGTTACCTGACGACATCGGCGCCGAACTCGCCAAGTTGCAAGACCAGGTACCACCATTTTCTGCTGAACTGGCACTGCAGGCGATTCATGATGCCTACGGCCGGCCGGCCGATGAAGTTTTTGCCGAGTTCAACCCTGAGGCACTGGCCGCCGCATCAATTGCCCAGGTGCATGTTGCAAAACTGCACAGCGGCCTCGAAGTCATTGTCAAAATTCTGCGCCCCAACATGCAGCAGGAAATCGAGCGCGACATTGAAGTTCTGTATCTGATCGCTGGGCTCGCACAGCGCTACTGGGCGGACGGTCATCGACTGCGCCCCATCGAGATCGTCGCGGAATATGAAAAAACGATTCTGAATGAGCTGGACCTGATGCGCGAAGCTGCAAACGCGGCGCAACTGCGCCGCAACTTCAACGGTTCACCACTAATCTATGTGCCGGAGGTCTACTGGGACTATTGCCGGACACAGGTCATGGTCATGGAGCGCATCCATGGTGTGCCAATACGCGATATGGACAGCCTGCGGCAAGCCGGCACAAACTTTAAAAAACTTGCTGCAAACGGCGTTGAGATATTCTTTACCCAAGTCTTTCGCGATAACTTCTTCCACGCCGACATGCATCCTGGAAATATTTTTGTCGAAGTCGATGATCCACAAAACCCTCGCTATGCCGCCGTCGATTTTGGCATCGTCGGAACTCTCGAAGATGGCGACCGTCGTTACCTGGCGGAAAACTTTATGGCCTTTTTCGAGCGTGATTATCATCGTGTCGCACAATTGCATGTAAATTCCGGCTGGGTTCCCGGTAATACGCGCGTCGATGAGCTGGAATCGGCATTTCGCACCGTCTGCGAGCCAATCTTCAACAAACCGCTCAAGGAAATTTCATTCGGCCAGGTGCTGCTCAGACTATTTCAAGTTGCACGACGCTTCGACATGGAAGTCCAGCCACAGTTGATGCTGCTGCAAAAAACACTGGTACAAATAGAAGGGCTAGGACGTGAGCTATATCCGGATCTAGATCTATGGGAGACCGGCCAGCCAGTACTCAAGAAATGGATGCTGGCCCAGACCGGCCCAAAAGCGACAGCTGCAAAAGTCTGGCGAGATCTGCCCGAAGCCCGCTACGTTCTCGAAAACCTGCCAACCGTCGCACGCCGACTGATCGACCAGGTACTCATTACTGATGGAAAACTTCCAATCCCGGATCGTCAGACCATGCATCGGCGAGAACGTCGCCAATATCAGGTTATCGCTGGTGCAAGCTGCATCATTACCGGTGCATTACTCGTCGGTCTCAATGCTCAACCCGAATGGATCGGCTGGCTCATCGGTGCAGTCGGATTCTTTAGTTTATATCTTGGCCGACCAAAGCCACCTCTGGACCGTAAATTTTAATAGTGTTCCTGCTTTATCTGCTGCGACAGCAGGCAGAAAAAACTATGTTGGACTAAAAATAAAAATATCAGGCGAGAACTGAAGCCATGCCGAATAAAATAAAAGTAATACTGCAACAGTTTATTCCTACAGATAATAATAGCTTGACCGACATCTGGTTCAACCCGCAGCGTAAGCAATTCTGGCTACTGCTGACAATACTTCTCTATACTTCAGGTGGTTTTCTGCTGGCGCCATGGCTGATTACGAGCCAGGTAATACCGAGTATTGCTGATGATCTTGGCCGGACCATTCAACTGGAAAAACTGAAAATCAATCCTTATACGCTGAGTGTTGAAGCACAGGGATTCAAATTCACTGAACTGGATGGAGCTCCACTGTTTAATTTCAGCCGGTTGTTCATCAACTTTCAACTGAGCAGTGTATTTCGCCGGGCCTGGACATTCCGGGAGATAACGCTTGAACAACCTGATATTGATTTTATCCGTGAGGATACCGGCGCTACAAACTATGGTCGCTTGCTGTCCGAGCTAACACCGGCCGATACGCAAACTCCTCAACCCGAAGAAGCAACCGAACTGCCTCGCCTGATCATAGACAAGCTTGCCATTGTCGACGGCGTGATCGAACTGAACGATTTTGTACCACAGCCAAAAGTCACTGCACATTTCGCACCAATCAACATCACTATCAATGATCTGAGCACATTGCCCGCTGTCGCTGGTCAGCAGAAGGTTCGTATCGCCATGGAGCCCAATGGCAGGCTGGAATGGAGCGGTAGTCTGCAACTCAACCCACTGCTTGCTGAAGGCCGGTTCGAGGGGGGCGGACGTTACTTACCCATCATGTACCGCTACATAGAAGACCAGGTTGCATTCGAAGTTTCCGAGGGGCAAGCCGAATTCACTCTCAACTATCTGATTGAAGAACGGTCCAATGGTGAATTTGCCGTACAGGTTGATGACCTGGATTTTCATCTGCGTGGCATCGAGATGCATTCAGATAATCCAGTGGTTAAATTTCTGAGTTTGCCGAATATGTCTCTGACTTCCGGAAATTTCAGGTGGCCCGAGCAAACGGTTCAATTTGATGGCTTTACCATTGATGGCGCAAGACTCCATGTCATACGCAATCAGCATGGAATATTAAATCTGCAGCAATTGGTACCCCCGAACCCGAATCCAGACACAGAGCCAGAAATAACTGAAACTGAAGGTTCGCTCGTGGTTCATCCCCTGCAGGCATGGTCACTTGATCTTGGCAAACTAAACATCATTGATTTTGGTGTGAAGTTTGAAGATCAGTCATTGACCGCAACCACAGCAACAATTCCGGCGACGATCAATTTGCTGGTTCACGATATTACCAATCGCGAAGGTGCGCAATCTTCGTTTGAAATGGGCATTGAGTTGAACGCAGACGGGGCATTTTCACTGGATGGTCAACTCGAATTACTACCCACACTGGTTGTCGACACCAGTCTTAAGATTGATCAGCTTGCCCTGCAGGTTGCGCAACCCTGGATCGCAGAGTTCGCACGAGTAGAGATCGATGCAGGCCTGCTAAATGCAGACACACAGGTACGAATAGACTCCGATGAACCACTGGCCCTGCAAGGAAGCATGAATATTGAGTCGCTGGATATCAGTGACATGACTAAAGATGAACGCCTGCTTGGCTGGAGTCGACTCGCGATCGATCAACTGGCCTTCAGCACCACAGCCAATTCTCTGGAAGTATCGAAGGTGAGCCTTGCATCACCTTACGCCAGGATTTTGATCGCCGCAGATCAGACCACCAATTTTTCAGAGTTAACCATCAGTGTGGACACGGATGAGTCAGCTGCCAGGGATCATCCCAAGGTCGAACCGACAAACCCACTGGCTGTCACAGTCGGTCAAATAGATATTACCGATGGCTCGGCGGACTTCACCGATCTCTCGCTGCCACTGCCATTTGCCACCCGGATGAATGACCTGCAAGGTCAAATTTCAACCCTCGCCACCGTAAGCGTCGAACCCGCCCAAATTGAATTACAGGGTCAGGTTGGTAAGTATGGCCTAACGACAGTCTCGGGCCAGCTGTTACCCAGCGATCCAACGGAACTTACCGATATAGAACTGGTGTTCCGAAATCTTTCCATGTCAGATCTCTCCCCGTACACGGTGAAGTTTGCCAGTCGCAGTATCGATGACGGGAAACTGGATGTGACTTTGAAATACCTGATCGAAAGCGGTCTTTTGCTTGGTGAAAACAAGATTGTGATGAGAGACCTGACCCTGGGAGACAAAATAGATCACCCGGAAGCTGCCAATCTGCCCCTGGGCCTTGCCGTAGCATTACTCAAACAACCAGACGGCAGCATCGATCTCGACCTGCCGGTCAGCGGTGACGTTAATGATCCAGAGTTCAGCGTAGGTGGAGTAGTTTTCAAAGCCTTCGTTAATCTCATTACAAAAGTTGCCACCTCTCCATTCAGACTATTGGGCGGTCTGGTCGGGGCAGATGCCGAAGGTCTGGACCAGATCGAATTCCGCCCGGGTCGATCCGACCTGACGCCACCGGAGCTGGAGAAACTCACAAAATTGACCGAAGCACTGACATTGCGTCCCGGGCTGGGATTGCAATTGCAGGGAGCCGTGGATACACAGGCTGATATACAAGCCATGCAGGCAGAACGCGTTAACTTGCGTATCGAAGCTCGGCTGGGAGACGCTACTGCTGACACTGATCAGAAGATGCTGACCCAACGCCGGCGCAAGGCAGTGGAAGAGCTGGTACAGGAGCAACTACCAGAACTTGATATCACGGCCATAAAAGAACAATCCAAGCAGCCAAAAGATCCTGAAAAACCTGACGGTAAACAGACACTCGATGAACCTCTATATACACGTGTGCTGGAAGCCCGGTTGATTGCGACTGAACCGGTCGGCGATGCAGATCTGGATGAACTGGCAATGGCCAGAGTCGTCGCCATAAGGGATTCGGTACTGAGTGATGGGCGCTTGACCACTGAGCGATTGGTAACCGATACCACAAAAATAACAGTAACGATTACAGAAAATGGCTGGATCCCGATGAAGCTCAACCTCGACGCCTCAGCCATTGCCAGTGATTGACACGGAGTTCAGAAATCTGAACTCCGCATTCGTTTGAACTCTATCGAGCCACCCGTCAATTAGCCCCGCAATGATTCCAGGAACTTCACCGGATCATTACCGGCTTGGAGCTGCTCGACAAGCGCCGAACCAACAATAACGCCATCAGCATGTTTGCCCAGGCTCTCAACCTGTGCTGCCTGACGCACGCCGAACCCGGCACAAACCGGTATATCGACCAGTGCTTTAATGCGGTCGAGATAGGCCGGAACTTCAGCCGGTAATTCGCTTTTACCACCGGTAATGCCCCGGATGGTCACGGCATAGACAAATCCTTTGCTGGCCGCACAGAGTCGCACCATGCGGTCATCCGGCGTCGCCGGGGTAACTAGTTGGATCAGGGCGAGGCCATGCTCATCGAGCGTGGCACGAAAGTCATCGCCCTCTTCAAGCGGCAGATCTGGCACGATAAAACCACAGATGCCGGCCTTGACGCAGTCTTCAGCCAGCGCTGCATAACCATAAACAAGTAAAGGGTTCAGATAACTCATCAGCACGATCGGTGCACCAATCGAACCGGCTGCCGCGAATTCGGCGAGGATCCAGCGCAGTGAGACTCCCTGTTCCAGTGCGATGCGACTCGAACGCTGAATCGTGACACCGTCAGCCATCGGATCGGAAAACGGCACGCCGATTTCGACAACATCGGCTACGGCTGCGATTTTCTTCACCGTATCTATAAAGGTGTCTTTATTCGGATACCCGGCCGTCAGGTACGGCACGAGCCCAACTCGTCCGGCCGCAACAGCGCCATTGAGTGCTGCAGAAACTCTTTCATGCGGTTTCATCTATCCGGCGACCTCATCGTTTGCGTTATCACGACCGATCACTTTACCCTTAAGCACTTTACTTAGCGTCGGCATATCCTTATCACCGCGACCGGACAGGCCGATCAGGATGCGCTTGCCGGGATTATCCTGCGCCCAGACCTTAGCACCGGCCAATGCATGTGCCGACTCCAGTGCCGGCAGTATGCCTTCGGCTGCACAACACTCCTTCACTGCGGCAAGTGCCTCATCGTCGGTTGCCGACATATAGGACACACGGCCAATGGCCTGGAGCAACGAATGCTCGGGCCCGACGCCCGGGTAGTCGAGCCCGGCCGATACAGAGTGCGTCTCCTGCACCTGCCCGTTCTCGTCATGCAACAAAATAGAGTAGCAGCCGTGCAGCACGCCAGGCGTTCCGGTCGCGAGCGTCGCAGAGTTATCGCCAAGCCCAGTTCCCCGACCGCCAGCTTCGACACCGATGAGTTGCACTTTCTCATCACCCAGAAATGGATGAAACAGTCCAATCGCGTTCGAACCACCACCGATACACGCAACCGCAACATCGGGCAACCCGCCGGTCATAGCCGCCATTTGTTTTTTCGCTTCACGACCGATAACCGTTTGCAGTTCGCGCACAAGATACGGGTACGGATGAGGCCCGACGGCTGAGCCAAGCAAGTAGTAACTACCTTCCGGATCCGCGACCCAGTTACGAAACGCCTCATCGATGGCAGCACGCAGCGTCCGGTCACCAGACTCGACAGAATGAACTTTGGCACCAAGTTGAATCATACGATCGACATTCGGTGCCTGACGCTCGATATCGACGGCACCCATATACACGTCGCATGGAATACCGACACGGGCACAGGCAGCCGCTGTCGCGACACCATGCTGGCCGGCGCCGGTTTCAGCAATGACGCGTTGCGCACCAAATTTTTTCGCCAGCAGTGCCTGACCCAGTGCATTGTTAATTTTGTGCGCACCGGTGTGCGCCATGTCTTCGCGCTTCAGAAATACTTCTGCGCCCCAACGCGCCGACAGTCCGCGCGCATGCGTCAGCGGTGTCGGCCGACCGGCCCAGGTTTCCAGTTCACGGCCGAGTTCGGCAATAAATTCAGGATCAGCCAGGTATTTCTTCACCCCAACCTCAAGCCGTTCAAGTGCAGGTATCAGCGTCTCAGGTGCATAACGGCCGCCGAAAGGCCCGAACCTGCCCTGTTCATCCGGCAACATGCCGCCGAGCAACCGCGTCAATAACGCCTTACGATCAGTATCGCTTAAATCAACCTGCATCCCGGTTCTCCGTTTCCCGTACGGCCTTAATAAAGGCCGCTATCTTATCTTTATCTTTAACACCACGGCGTGACTCAACGCCACTGCTGACATCTACACCCCATGGAGAAACCTTTCGAATTGCCGCAGCCACGTTCTCCGGATCCAGCCCGCCCGCGAGCATCAAGTGGGTTGTGCGCGCCAGTTCAGCAGCATGATCCCAGTTTGCCTGTTGTCCGGAGCCGCTGACAGGAGCTTCGAACAACACCTGCGGCGCCGCTGCGACAGCGCATGCATCAAGCGATGCCGAATCACGAAACACCGGCAGGTGTTCAACTTCTTCACTGACATCAAGCTGTGCAAAGTCCAGCGCATCCGTCTGCAGCCAGTCTGGCGCAAAGCCACTCGCAACCTCATCCCATTCGGCCTGCGTCGGGTGACGCATAACGGCGACCCGAACAATATGTGCGGGCAGGTTACCTGCAATACGATTCGCCTGATCGACCGAAACCAGCCGTGGTGAGTCGGCAAACACAAATCCGATCGCATCCGCACCTGCATCGACCGCAGCACTAACAATTTCAGGCGACATCAGGCCACAAATTTTTACAAAAATTGCCATTGTTAATCCGGCCTTGGGCAGCGCCGCATCAGGTCCGCCGAGCCTCACGCCCGGCTTGTATGAATGACTGCACAACGCCGCTCGGATCATCGCTGCGCATTAATGCCGTTCCGACCAGGGCCAGACGATACCCGACACTCGACACAAGCGTGGCCTTATCCGGCGAATCGACACCGCTCTCGGCAACCCATGCAATAGTGTCGGGTAGTTGTTCAGCCAATCGCTCGAACCGCATGAACTCAACATCGAGCGTGCGCAGGTTCCTGCAGTTAATTCCGAGCAACATCCGGCATGATCCATCGTTATTAATTGCCGGCATCTGTTCAGCCATCACCGGAATACAGCGCAACAGATCCGGCTCGTCAAACGCCTCGACCAGCACGAACATGCCCAGATCAAATGCTGTTTGAAGCATCTCGCGCAACATCAGCGGTTCGAGAATTGCAGCGATCAACAGCACGCCCCCGGCACCGGCGGCCCGAGCCTCAACGACCTGGTAAGGATCAACGAGGAAATCCTTACGCATGACAGGAATATCCGTGATCCGGGCGACCACTTGCTCCAGGTCTGTCAATGAACCGGCAAACCGTGATGGTTCAGTCAACACTGAAATAGCTGCTGCGCCTGCGGCGGCATATTTACCTGCCTGTGCAGCGGGAGATAATGTGGCAGCGGCGAGCTGGCCCGCCGAAGGTGAGCTTTTCTTAACCTCGGCAATCAGATCGAATCCCGCCGTCGACAAATGTAACGGCAGCGGTGCCGGTTGCGCGGTCGCACGGTGTTCGAGCTCACCCAGATCAATTTCTGCCTGCGCCGCTTGCAGTCGCCCGGCGCTGGCCGCCGCCATACTCTGCAGAAAGTCGTCACCGACTGAATGTGCCGTGTTTTTAGTCATTGCTGCGCGGCGAATGCCCGTAATTTTTCAAGCACTTGTTTTGCCGCACCGGAATCGAGCGCTGTTCTCGCCTGTGCAATGCCATCGTGCAAATCATTTGCCCTACCCGTCAGCTCGAGTGCGAGTCCGGCTCCGAGCAGCAATGCATCACAATGAGGGCCTTTGTCTTTACCGGTAAGTACCGCTTCAAGCGCGGTTGCGTTGAACTGAGCGTCACCGCCGGCCAGATCCTCCGGTGAGCATTTCGGCAGACCGAAATCCTGCGGGTCTCTGCTCTGTTCAATAACCTCGCCCGGTCGCACATCAAACAAGGTGAAACTGCCTACCGGCGTTGCCTCATCCCAGCCTGGTTCGCCGTGGATAACGAATGCTCGTTCGATCCGCATGCCAACGAGCGTATCAGCCATCAACCGGGTAGTCGGCAAGTCGAATGCACCTATCATGAGATATGGCGGACTAGCCGGATTTGTCAGCGGTCCAAGTATGTTGAAAACCGTACGCACTCCCAACGCACCGCGAACCGGTGCAATGGCTTTCATCGCCGGATGGAAAAATGGTGCGAACAGAAAGGCAAAGCCACAATCAGCAACGCAGGCCGCAGCCGCTCGCGGGCCATCGGGCAACGGCAACCCAAGCGCCTCGAGTACATCGGCGCTACCGGATTTCGATGACACGGACCGGTTGCCGTGTTTAACAACCGGCAGCCCGCAGGCAGCCGTCAGCAATGCTGTGCCGGTAGAAATGTTGACACTGCCTGAACCGTCCCCGCCAGTTCCGACGATATCGACAGCCTGCAGGCTGTCTGGCAGCGGAACCGGCAACGCGAGTTCACGCATGGCGGTTGCAAAACCGCGGACTTCATCAGCCGTCTCTCCCTTGACCCGCAATGCAATTAGCAATGCCGCACTCATCGCCTGCGGTACATCCTCGTCGGTCAACAACCGCATCAGATCCGCAGCCTCAGCCTCAGCCAGGTCTTGATTCGCCAAGAGGCGATTCAGCGTTATTTTTGCATCGATAGCCATTATCTCAGCACCCTTGCCGGCATCTGTTTCCTACTACATTTCCAAAAAGTTTTTCATCAGGGCATCGCCCTCGGGCGTCAGTATACTTTCCGGATGAAACTGCACACCCTCGATAGGCAACTCACGGTGACGAACACCCATGATCTCACCGCGGCTCGTCTGTGCCGTTACTTCAAGGGCAGTGGGTATGCTGCCCGGTTCGGCAGCCAGAGAATGATACCGCCCCGCCTCAAACGGCTGGCTGATACCCGTATAGATTGTCTTGCCGTCGTGCTCAACCATCGATGTCTTGCCATGCATCAGGCGTTGTGCCGCAACAATATTGCCGCCAAAATGCTGCACCAGGCTCTGATGCCCGAGACACACACCGAAGATCGGGATGCGTTTCTTGAATGCACCGATCATCGCAAGCGACACGCCGGCATTCTCCGGACGACCCGGTCCCGGTGAAATACACAAATGTGATGGTGCAATATCCAGTGCCTGTTCGACCGTAATCTGATCGTTACGAAATACATCAACACGTGCTCCAAGCACCAGAAAAGCCTGCACAAGGTTGTAAGTAAATGAATCGTAATTATCGATCAGCAACAAATGCGATTTCACAGTCCTTCCTCCGCAATGGCCAGCGCTTGTCGCAGGATTGCGCTCTTGGCCAGAACTTCTTCATATTCTGTTTGCGGCACACTATCGGCCACGATACCGGCACCCGCCTGATAACTGTACTCGCCGGCGCTAAAAACAAGCGTACGAATTGCTATCGCATGGTCCATATCGCCACTGGCGCCAAAATAGCCCACCGTACCAGCGTAGACACCTCGACGTACCGGCTCCATCTCATCAATCAATTGCATCGCCCTGACTTTCGGTGCACCGACAAGCGTGCCCGCCGGAAACGCAGCGGCAAATAGATCAAATGCATCCTTGCCGGCGGCCAGTTTGCCCTGCACACCACTGACAATATGCATAACATGGCTATATCGCTCGATGGAGCGATAAGGATCGACATGCACTGATCCGGCAGCCGCAACACGCCCCAGATCATTACGGGCCAAATCAACAAGCATTACGTGTTCGGCAATTTCCTTACGATCCGCAAGCAATGATTTCTCATTTGCCTGATCCTCAGCCTCATCACTGCCACGTGGACGCGTACCGGCAATTGGTCGAAGTGCAGCATGTCCTTTATGACACTTGACGAGCGCTTCAGGCGAAGACCCCGCAACTTGCAAATCACCCAGATCGAAGAAAAACATATACGGCGACGGATTGAGCAATCGCATCGCGCGATAAGTCTCAAACGGTGATAGCGCATGGGTGCCGGAAAACCGTACCGACAAAACCATCTGGTAAATTTCACCCTGCGTAATGTAATCCTTACTGCGTTCTACCGCTGCCATAAACTCATCCTGCGACAAGCTTTGCACCGGATCAGAATAACCGCCATTATGCGAAGGTGTCGGCAAAGGCCCGCGCAGCAAGCGAATCACCGCTTCACGCAAGGCCAAACGCTCTGCCTCCGACCCCGAATGAAGCAAAGCAATTCGCCGTGTCAGGTGATCAAAGACCAGCAGTGATTCTGTTGCCAGGTATGCCGCTTCAGGTGATTCAGGTATCTCTTTGCCCGATGGCGCATTGTCCAGCCGTTCAAAATAACGCACCAGGTCATAACCCGAGATACCGACGAGTCCGCCGGAAAATGGCAGCTCGGGGACCTCAGGATGCAGCCGGGGAGAATCGGCCAATGTATCTCGCAACGCTGCCAGAAGTTGCTGAGTCGTTTCAGGACGCGGATGCTGTTGCCCATTGATCTGCATTCCCGACGCATCAAGCCTGAACTCCCGCACCTCGCCAAAACCGAGGAACGAATAACGTGCGAGGTGCGCACCGCCCTCGACACTCTCCAGCAAATAGCGAGGCTGCAATGCCTCCAGCTTCAAATACGTCGAAACCGGCGTATCAAGATCGGCACTGATATCAAAAGGTGGTTCCATCTGTCGATTGACCCAATTCAATTGTTAATAAAGTGTTGCCCAATAAAAAACCCATCACCGCTGTGCGGAGATGGGTTTTTTGGCTGTTCTATACTGACGCGCTAGCCTGCAACCCTCTCCGTAGAGAAAGGCCACCAATTTCCGTTGTGAGCCGTGCCAGTCATGCTGAGCAGTATCCCTGTACCGACCGCAATCGTCAAGAGAAGAGCATCCTGGCATGAATTCCGGCCTTTCCCCGACCCAATAGGCCTGGACACCTTGGTGGAACAATGAGTTTTTTGCTTGGTACACGTACCACCGGAGTGTCTCGATTTTTTCGTCGTGGACCCCTCTGAAACATTCAGTCGCGGCTGAAGCCACTCCTACAAAAGCAGGACAAAGAACACCATTCAATCAAAGATCGTATAGCAGCGGCAGGATGAGCGTAAATGCAGCCCACATGACCAGTGTCAGCGGTATACCAACCCGCATGAAATCTGAAAACTTATAGCCGCCGGCACTCATGATCAGCAAGTTGGTGTGATACCCGATCGGTGTCGCAAAACTCATATTTGCACCAAAGATAACTGCCAGAATGAATGGTTCAGTCGGGGCATTAATCTGTTGCGCAATACTGATCGCAACCGGTGTCCCGATAACCGCAGCAGCATTGTTCGACACCACATTCGTCAACAGGGTCATCAACAAAATAAGTCCACTCAGGATCAACGGCACCGGCAATGGTTGCGTGATAAAAACAAAAATCTCGGCAATAAACTGAGCGCCACCGGTTTCTGTCAGCGCAAAACCGAGCGACAAACTCGCTACGATGATCATAATGACCGGAATATTCAGCGCGTCACCAGCATCACGCCATTGCAGGCAGCCGGTCAGCAGCATGATCGAGACGCCACACAATGCCGCCACCGAAATCGGCAGAAGACCCATCGCGGCAACGAAGACAACACCAAGAATAATTCCCAACGCAACAGGTGCTCGTTTGGTATGCGGTAGATCAGTGGTTGCATCCAGTACAAGTATCGAACCACTGTCGCGCAATGCCTGCACCGCTTCACGTGAACCCTGAACAAGCAATACGTCACCGGCACGCAGCCGGATTGCACCAAGATCACCACTGACATCCTGTGTGGAACGGGCACGATGTATTGCCAACGGGAATAAACCAAAGCGGGTACTGAACTGTGCCGCATTTAAAGTCCGATGATGCAGTGCAGATCCACGTGTAATAACAATCTCTGCAATTTGCTGCCCCTCGGTTGCAAGCGGCACCTCATCACTGACCGGATGCTCAACATCTGATACGTTAAACAACGTTGCCCCAAGTGTCTGCTCAAATTCTTTGAGGCGCTCGGCCGAATCCTTGACATACAACCGATCACCCGGTTGCAATTTGACCGACGGCAGTTTTGCAAGAAACAATGTCTCGGTACGCTGAATCCGATCAATACGCATCCGACCTTCGGTTTTTGCCCGAATCTCCGAAAGCATCTTGCCGGGAGCAAACCCCTCTTCATTGATATACAAAACTGCGCTGAACAATCGCGGTGATATATCGGACATGAAAGCCTTGCGATCAGGCAACATGCGTGGCGCAACTAACCACAGAAACAGCAACCCGGCACCACCGGCAATCACGACCGGTAGCGTGAAATCAAACATTTCAAAGCGCCGTTCACCAAGATCTGCTGCAATACCTACAACCAGCAAATTTGTTGATGTGCCTATGGTTGTTGCCATGCCGCCAATCAACGTAGCCAGACCCATCGGCATCAGAATTTTTGACGGTGGCCGACCAGCACGAATACAAACGGCAACGAGTACCGGAAGAAACATAACCACAATCGGTGTGTTGTTCAAAAATGCACTGCAGACTGCACCAACAATCAATGTCGCCGCCAATGCCAGCGCCGGTCGATCGAGCCAGAAACTCGACATGATTGACGCAAGCGGTTGCAATGCACCGGTAGCCTCAAGACCTCGGCCAAGTATCAGCAAGGCGCAGATCGTGACCAGCGCTTCATGGCCGAAATTGGCAAAGAAGTCTGTTGGCTGCACATCTTTATACGGAAAAATAACAAACATCAGGACAAGCAACACGAGCACACCAAGACCCGTCGTCTCCAATGGAATCCGGTCTTTAGTAAACAGATACATCGCCAGGCCAGTCAGTAAAATGACGACGATGGCGTGAAGCTCAGGAAGTTGCGGCAAAATTATCCCTTGTTATATATGACAAACTAATCCAAATGCTGATCTAGCTGCGTAAGGATACCCTTAATGTAAGCCGAGATTCCCCTTCTGAGCAAGGACCAGGCACTAATAGTCGAAAGTACTTCCATCTGACATGATTCAGTCATAAGATTCAGCCTTGAGAGTCAGAAATAACATTGACGATCAATCAATTACCGTACTTCTGTAATAGCCTCATCGCATAATTTAACTATTCTCCTAACCATGTCTGTCAGGAATCCGACCGAAGCGACGGGACTACATCCCACTGCGCGCCCCGCAGAAAAACGTCAGAACATAGAGTTCAAAGAAAAAGATGCTGCGCTCCGTCGTGACGTTCATACGCTGGCGGAAATGATCGGTGACCTACTCAAAGAACAAGGCGGTGAATCCCTGTTCGATGTCGTTGAGTCTGCACGCCGCACCTCAATTGATCGCCGTGAGGGTGATGCCAAGGCCGGGGCACATCTCGATGCGCTGGTGCATTCATTGTCACCACTTAGTGCGCGAAACTTCGTGCGTGCTTTTTCAACCTATTTTCAAGTCGTCAATACGGCTGAACAGGTTCATCGCATTCGCCGCTGGCGTGACTACCTGAAAGATTCATCAATTCGCCAACCAGGCGGCATAGAAGAAACTATTTTCCGCTTACGCGACTCGGGGCTGAGCCTCAATGATGTGCTCGAACTGCTGCGCTCGCTGAGAATTGAACCGGTTTTTGCTGCCGACAGTATTGAGCCAACGCGACGCACAATCCTGCGCAAGCAGCAAGACATCGTCAAACGGCTTGTCGAAATTCAGAACCCGGTACTGACTCCGCAAGAAATCAACGCATGCCTTGAAAGCATCCGAACTGATATCACAACAATCTGGCAAACAGAGGAACATCCTCATACAGAACGCACAGTGTTCGACGAAGTCGAGCACATATTGTTCTTTCTGACAGATGTCATCTATCGAGCCATACCGCCCTTTTATGAGCGTATAGCCGCATCGCTACAACTCGCTTACGGTGATGAAGCTGCCAACATCGATATTCCAACAATATTTCACTTTGCCTCATGGATCGGCGGTGATTTTGAAGCAAGGCCAGATATCACCGGGCGAACAATTCGTGAAACCCTCGCCAGGCAACGCTCACTTAATCTAGACCTGTATTTCAAAGAAGTGAAGATACTGGCGCAGAAGTTGAGCCAGAGTATCAGCCGCGTATCTGTATCTGAAGAATTAACCAAACGCACGCAGCTATATGCGAATCAATTCCCTGGTGCGGCGGGTCAAGTTTCATTGCGCCATCGTGATATGCCCTACCGGGCTTTCCTTAAGCTTGTCGGACAGCGACTTCAGGCAACATTCGATGATGATATATATCCGTACGAGTCAGCAGAAGAATTTCTCCAGGATATTGAAATCATACATGACAGCCTGGTGGCTAATCTGGGCAAGTGTGCCGGATTGTTTGCCACAAAGCGTCTAATCACCCGCATCAAAACCTTTGGCTTTCATTTCCTGACTTTGGATATTCGCCAGAGCGCCATCGTTAATCGCCGTGTCATTGGCTACTGTCTCAGTGAAAGTGGTTGGAGTGAAAAATCACCTGAGGAGCGAACCCGACGCTTGCAGGAGGCGCTTGAAAAAAATGAGTCTCCGTCCGTCGAACCAGATAACAAGTCACGTCGCACTCTGGCTATTTTTCAAGCAATCGCCTTTTGTCGCCGACGCTATGGAAAGCAAGCAATTGGCCCATATGTGATAAGCCTGGCACACGGAGTTGATGATGTTTTGTCAGTACTCTTGCTTGCTCGTTGGGCAGACTTGAGCAAGAAAAACGGTGCCGTTCCACTGGATATCGCGCCATATTTCGAAACAATAGAAGATCTGACCGACTGTTCAACAACGATGCGTCTGCTGCTACAGGATAAAATATACCGTAAGCATCTTGAGCAACGTAACGATCATCAGATCATCATGGTCAGTTATTCTGACACCAATCGTGATGTAGGCCTTGCATCGGCACGCTGGTCGCTACATCAGGCACAGTCTGATCTGATTGCAACCATGGATATGGCCGGCGTAGAGTTCACCTTGTTCCATGGTCGCGGCGGGACCATCAGCCGAGGTGGCGGAAGAACCCATGCGGCAGTACTGGGCTCTCCAGCCGGCGCCGTACGAGGCCGGTTACGGGCTACCGAACAAGGCGAACTGGTCAATGCCAAGTACGGTGTACGTGGCATCGCATTACGCACTCTCGAACAAACGATGAGTTCGGTCGCCATAT
>Ga0233413_10000554_pt1 | contig 17816 bp, 16 predicted proteins | sample Na_anoxic_6_MG_FD_189019 | JGI IMG/M metagenome (GOLD analysis project Ga0233413, IMG submission 189019) | Seawater microbial communities from Saanich Inlet, British Columbia, Canada - Na_anoxic_6_MG | ecosystem: Environmental > Aquatic > Marine > Inlet | place: Canada: British Columbia... | reverse complement strand
ATATATAAGAGAAAAGGTTTCTGGCCGCTGCACTCATCTTACTTCTCTCTATAATGGTATTTATCTGTATGAGGGGCGAGGGGGATGCCTTCGGTCTGAGTAATTCTCGCTATATAGTTTGATATCCAAAAACTTCTGTTATAAAATTATTTAATATTATGCGACCACCTAAAAAGAATACTAATTGGAGGTTACAGTTAATATGGAGAAGAACCAAAACATAGAATGGTTAATTAACACATCAGGACCGATTCTACGATACCGTACAAAAAAAGAGTTGCATCATTTTGCCACTCAAAAAGAAAGCGAAGATGCTGTTCAAGAATTGTTGAATTGTTCCGAGGTAAAGAAATGGCGAAAATTACTTCAAGAAAGCAGTCATCTCCACGGTTCTGATAGTTATGCTTTTGAGAATAGCCTGGCGAAGTTGGCGGCATATGGAATAAGGGCAAACATGGCAGATTTTTCCGATATTATTCGTTTGATATATTCTAAACTCACCATTGGTCAAAAGGATAGCTTAATTGTATATCCACATTTCATTTCAATTATGTATACAGAAGATATTGGCATTTCTGCCTATGCACAAAAACGGTTAGATACATTATATGATTATGCAAAAAAATCTTATAACAGTTTTTCCAGTAGTGATGATGCCACTGATTTGTTGTTATCGAAAAAAGAAAAAAAAGAGCTGCATATATCGAGTCACTGGAAAGACAAACACGTTTTAAAGCCAGAAATCACATTACTTTTACCAAACTGTTACGATTTTTATTTGTTCGCATATATGAGCGGTCATGAAAAGAAAAGGAATACAATATTAAAATTTGTTAATACTCCAAAATTTCAGCGGCTGTGTGAATTGCGAGAATTTGAAAGAGCATATGGCTGGGATTCGCAGAAAAACTTCTGCTGGAGCACATGGGAAATGCCATATTTTCACGGTTACAATGGTTTCGATACAGGTAAGTTTTCACCAAACAAATTCATGTTATATCTCGACCTCACTTCACAGTATCCAATTGCAAGAGAGATTGAATGGTATAAAAGAGGCATAGAACACCTGGAGTGTTTTAAGACTAAAGACGGACATTATAAATTCCCGTCAAAATACCTTTTAGAGCGTGCCAATGGATATTATCTTTACACAGGAGCACGATTGCGGTTAGGGGAAGTTGGCAAAGCTGCTCTGGAGATTGAATCTACCTTTAGAATGGAGTTAATGAAAAAGAGGTTGAGTGTTTAATAACCTATTGGTGTGGAATCTAGATTTAAGTGTTCGTTCCTGTGCGCGGTCTTACTCCTACTATAATTGCCTATAACAGCATTCCTGTAATGAAGATTACCGACGGTTTAAGAAGTTTACATAGGGAGTATGGTTTGATATGCTTAGGAAAAGATATAGCTGTGAGGACATCACATGAAATACTCAGAAATAATTAGTACTATTGAGTCGATTCATTTTGAGAATAATGATATTATTAAATTTGTAGAATCATTTAACGCTCATAATTTAAAAGAGGAAATAAGATTTGCAAAGGCACATAAAAGATATAAGTGTAAGTTTTCAACTCGTAAGCCAATAAGGGCATTGTACACTTTGGACTTTAATGATTCTGATTGGTTTATCAAGGTAAATTTATTCACTATCCACAGATATATAGATAAGGTATACAATATGTCAAAAAATATTCAGGACATTATTTTGAGTGGATACGATTGCAAGGATTGTTCTCCAAACTGTAAAGGTGGAGTTAAGTTTAAGTATAACAATGTAGCATACGATAAGTGCATAGGAGTGAATTTCAACTTTAAAAACCTTTCTTCAAATGAATGGAATGATGTAATTATATTGGCAAAAAAGGAAATTGAAGCAAGAACAAATAAAGCCTAGATCAATCCATTATGTATTTGTCCAATTTTAGGAAAGAATAGGTTTCCTTCATCTCCCTTATAATAGCAGGTTTATATATTAAGGAAGATTGTCTCAGCTACTGAATTCGCATCTTTTTATGGATAACAGGAGGAAGATATGTGCAAAGAAATATCCGAAATGACTATAGAGGAATTGTGGGAGTTGTTTCCAATTGTTCTAGATAGTCATAAACCTGAATACAGTAACTGGTATTTAATTGAAGAGAATAAAATACGTGACCTAATTAGTGAGTCAGATATTTATCGGATAAGTCATGTTGGCAGCACTGCTGTTGATGGGCTTATTGCTAAGCCGACTATTGATATTCTTCTAGAATTAGAGGTGTTGAGTGATGTTGCAGCAATTATTGAAAAGCTTGACAAGAGTGGATGGGGATTTATGGATTCAAAAGATGAACCTTATTTGCCGAGAAGTCTTTGTAAAGGATACACAAAATATGGGTTTGCGGAGAAAGTATATCATCTTCATATTAGATATGCTGGGGATTGGGATGAATTGTATTTCCGTGACTATCTGAGAGAAAATTCAGATGTAGCTGAAGAATATGGAAGGCTAAAGGAAAGTCTTATAAGTGAATATAGAAACAATCGGGACGGCTACACAAACGCTAAGACTAAATTTATTATACATTACACGAAGTTTGCAAGAAAAAAGTATGGCGAAAAGTATAATTTGTAAAGATACATCATGAAGAGAGAGAAGATGTGTCTTCGGCCAGAACAATTATAACCATATAGTTTGATATCCAAAATCTTCTGTTATAAAATTAATTAATTATTATGTGACCAAATGCCATTCCGAGTCGTTCACAAGATGAAAGGTATGAATGCATGGAATCATCTCAACAAGATTATGATATTTTTATAGAAAAATATAAGCTGTATGGAAATATGCTTTACAGACTCTCTATGGTCTATTTATATAACCATATGGACTGTGAAGATGTTTTACAAGATGCTTTTATTAAGCTTTTATATAATTCACCAGAGTTTAACAATGAGGAACATGAAAGACGTTGGTTGCTCAGAGTATGCATAAACTGCTGTAAAGATAAGATAAAGGATAAATGGAGAAAAGAAAAACTTCCATTGGATGAAAACATATATTTTACAAAGGTAGTGGAGGATTATCATTTGCCTGAAACTATAATGGGTTTACCAAATAAAATTAAAGCACCATTGCACCTTTATTATTATGAAGGTTATATGGTTAGTGAAATTTCGGAAATCTTGGGAATTAGCAACTCGGCAGTAAAAATGAGACTTAAAAGAGGTAGAGAGAGATTAAAGTTGGAGCTTGAAGATAATGGATATTAAGGATAATAAATACAAACGAATGATAGATGAGATACCCATTAAAGAAGAGTTAGTAAGTCTTATTGGTTCTCAAGTACTGCAATATAAAGAAAAAGAAGCCAGGATACAAGAAGAAAAGAAAAAACGCTTACGGATTATTAACAGAACTATTTTAATAATCTCTATCTTGGTTATTGTTGCATCAGTTCTAACCGTTGTTATTTCAAACAAGGGATTTGGTTCGCCAGGAAAGGTAGTTATACGATATATAAGTGCCATGGAATACCCTCAAATAAAAAACCCAGAGCAATTCGTAGTCACAGGATATGATATTTATCAGGATTCTGATGATATTAGAAAAACTAAAAATCCTAATGTTTCTAAAGGGATTATAAATCCCGAGAATAAGAACATCAGCACAGTCGTTGTTAAGGTAAGGACTTTGAAAGCAGTGGATGTTGAGACAAACTGGTTTGCTATGGGCGAATACGAAATATTATACAAGCTGGTAAAAATTGATGGTAGATGGTATATAGCTGAAAGAGAGAAAGGGCCTTTTAAATTTTTAAATCAAGATTGACATATAAAACTAAATAAAAGTGACTAAATACTACATGCTGTGTTTTTTTAATTATTTGCACCAGAGACCATAATAGTATATATACTGGTATAAGAGTACAGTTATATGAATGCTGCTATTCGACACTCATCATAAAAAATCATATATAATACTAGTAAGCTGTGAGGAAATGAAGGAAATGCTGATGTACCATATGGTTGTTGAGCAAACATATAAATATAAAAAGAGAATGTACTATGATGCAGAAAGTAATACTTTTAAAGAAAAAGCTTATGACAGCCTTTCGCATTTAAGGGGATTTAAACAACCTTATCCTTATGGTTGGATTAAGGAAACGGGTACACCTCCTGGAAAGCATTGTGATGTTATATTAATGTCTATTAAAGAATACGAGTTGGGCGATGAAATCCCGATAAATATAATAGGAATTTTCGCAAGAAATGATGGAGATCACAAATTCATTGCAGTTGAAGAAGATCGAAGTATCCAGACCTATTCTCAATTATCGGACAAAGAAAAAGCTGAGCTACATAGGCTATACCCAAGAATAGACAAGGGAGAGGGCTGGTTTGATAAAGAAAGAGCATTTCAATATTTGGAAGAGCCAGCAAGACCAAAGTAGTATGTGTTTAGCAGAAATTTAGTACAGTTTCTTTATATGATGAAATAAAAATGAGCACTATTTCAGTGCTCGTTTCATATGTGACGGAGAGACAGGGCTTCGAACCCTGGTAGGGGTAAGCTTGAACAAGAGTTTCAGATATGAACTTCAAATAGTAAGTAGGGCTTAGAATGCTCAATGGAAATATTAAATACCACCATACACATAATCAAATTATATCTTTCTCAATGTGTTTCCACTAAAATAAATTATTCTTCATATACTGCAAATCTCCTTATAGATGTTTAAAGTTATACCATATTTTTCCTGTTAATGTTAAGCAATCGGTTTTATGCACCGGAAACCTATTTTTTGCATATGGTATAATTAGCAATAGAAAAGAAACCTTCATAAAGGAAGGTTATAAGATACGAATTATAGAATACTTAGAAAAATAGAACATAAAATTTCAAAGGGTTGCTTGTTATATGGCAACTGGAGGAGAATAGGTCAAAAAATCAAAATATTTACAAGCAGTTATTTTTTAGGTTGTTTTAGTTAAGAATAAATATGAGGAGAAGGAGAGATGAAAAAAATATTTTTAATTTTGCTTACAGCTATATTGTCGCTGTTTCTAATCGGATGCAGTATTTCAACTAATGAAAAGTCTAAGCAGACAAGTAATAATGCGCTTGATCCAAGTAATAGTAATGTAATAGTTGAAGAAATCGAATTGACTTGGCCTATAGACAAGTTGTCTGAAAGCGTTCCAAAATTGAAAAGGTAACGATAACCAACATTGAAGATCTTGAAAATGGTGTTTTGATAACTTTTAAGGATTGCGACCAGAATGATACAAAAAAGTATATTGATCTGATAAAAAATGCAGGATGGGAGATACAAATAAATAATACAGAAGCAGGGAAAACTGTTACTGCTGGAAAACAGGCGGAGAGCCTAATCTTTTTCTCATCTGCAGATGGAACCGGTTCAATAACTTATAAAAGTAAAGAATGACTTTTTGAAAATTAAATAATTTTCATAGTATTTCACACAGTGTTATCTTAATCACTTCTTCTAATTAGAATTGTATCTAAGAGATTAAAAAAATCGCCTTTGAAATAATAAGATTTGTTTGTATCTTTAGTGAAGAGCCATGGGGATTCGAACCCTGGTTAAGGCTACCCTGAACACGATTTCCAAGTACGAGATTGGGGTTATCATGCACAAATATGCATCTTTTAAACATCATTAAGTGCTTTATACAAGAGCATTCATTTAACCTTCATTCAATAATTATAAATAGGTGAATATAAGTAATTCAAAAGTTGGGAACCAAGAATGTGTTAACTGGATTAGAGAAAAAAAGATATTGACTAATGGTCAGCAAAAAAGTATAATGAAACTGACCAGCGGTTAGCATAACGAAAAGAAGGTGAAACCATGCCATTACAGCTATACGAAAAAGAGAAGATCCTGGATGCTTGTTTTACAGTGTTTGTAAAAAATGGATATACACACACCACAACTGCAGTGCTGGCGGAATCTGCGGGGATATCCAAAGCGCTTATCTTTCATCACTTCAAGAGCAAAAAAGCGTTGTATCTTAGCGTTCTAGAACGATGCTTTAAAAACATGGAGTCGGTCGTCAACGATGAGAATATGGATGGCTACACCGATTATTTTGAAGCGAGATCAAAAAGCGGATACCTAAGAATCGAGTATCTTAAAAAGCATCAGGATGTGAATAAAATCATTCTCGAAGCTTTCTATAATACGCCTGATGAGCTAAAAGAGGATATTCAAAAATTTCGTGCACACATGGAAACAAAACGCGGCTCGATCCATGACAAAAGGGGAATGAAACTAAAAGAACTTTTTGACAACATCCCAATGCGAGAAGGTGTTGACCGTGCACTGGCATATGAACTGGTAGAAATCATTATGCAGCACTTTAATAAGAAGCATTTATCAGAAATGGTCGATGAAGATAAGATCATGGATAAAGAGTTTTGGCAGGAATTCAAAGAAAAGAAAAGCCTTTTTCTGGATATGCTGCGTTTTGGCATCGAACAGAAGAAAGATTAACATAATGTAATTCATAGAGGAGACATAAGGTATGAACAAATACATACTCAGCTTAAAAGAGATAGATAAACATAACCTTCAAGAGGTGGGAGGAAAGGGAGCCAATCTAGGTGAACTTTCGAAAATCGATGGCATCACTGTACCTGGCGGCTTTTGTGTCACCACGGTGGCATATAAAAAAGCGCTCGGAGGTAACACCAAGCTTACAGCATTGATAGATAAACTGTCGAACACCAAAGCTGATGATCACGTTAATATTAAGAAGATGAGTGGTGAGATTCGCTCTATCATTGAAAAGCAGAAGATCCCAACAGATATTGAGGATGCAATTGTCGATAAACTCTCAAAGCTGGGAGAGAACGACGCTTATGCGGTACGCTCGAGTGCGACTGCCGAGGATCTACCGACTGCGTCGTTTGCAGGACAGCAGGACACATATCTCAATATAATGGGCAAAGAAGCGATCTTCAATTACATCAGCAAGTGCTGGGCATCGCTGTTTACCGATCGAGCGGTGATATACCGTATCCAAAAGGGTTTCGACCATCGCAAGGTATTTTTATCGGTTGTTGTACAAAAGATGGTATTTCCCGAAGCATCAGGCATTATGTTTACAGCCGATCCCATCACTTCGAATCCGAAGACAGTTTCTATCGAAGCGAGCTTTGGGTTAGGGGAAGCACTGGTCTCAGGACTCGTCAATGCAGATAGCTACACTGTAAAAGAAGGAGCGATCATCGACAAGAAGGTCACCGCAAAAGAAATGGGTATTTATGCAAGCGAAGCGGGAGGAACACAACATCAAGCAATTGGCGCTGCACAACAGACAAAACAAACGTTAAGTGATACGCAGATCGTTGACCTTGCAGTTATCGGTAAAAAGATTGAAAAACATTTTGATTATCCTCAAGATATTGAGTGGGGAATCGTTGGCAGTAAGTTTGTAATCTTGCAGAGCCGTCCGATTACAACACTCTATCCGGTCCCACAAGCTGACGGAGATCAAAATAGGGTCTATATTTCCGGTGGGCATATGCAGATGATGACAGATCCCATAAAACCATTGGGTATGTTCTTTTTCCAGATTGTTGTTGGCGATCACCCTTCCAAGGAAATCGGTGGACGACTGTATATGGACATCACACATGATTTAGCATCGCCTATCAGCCGGATACTTGCACTATTCCTAATGAAGACGATTGGTGAAGACTTGATGCTCAATGCAGTTAAGTCCCTGGTCAAACGAAAGGAATTGATTAAATCGTTACCGAGGGGTAAGCAAAAGGTCTTTCTCCCTGATAAAAAAGACAAACCATCAATGGGATTCATCCCATATTACCTTCGATTCTATCGTCAAAACGATTCTGATAATGTTCAGAAAGTCATCGAAAAGGATCAGGCTATTATCGCACAGCTCCAGAAGGATATGGACATGCTGCCGGGAGAGAGAATATTTGACTTTATTGAAGACTGCCTTCGGAAAATGAAAGGTGTTGTAGTTACTTCGGAAAGCACTGGCGTTCTCACTGTTGGACTGTTGAATATGAATTGGATCAACAAGAAACTGGAGAAATGGCTGGGTATTAAGAACGCCGCCGACACTCTGATCCAATCAGTACCCAACAGCGTGACTTCTGACACTGGAAACACATTGCTGGATGTATCAGACACAATCCGCAAGTATCCTAAGATTGTCCGCTATCTTCGTCATGATGCGACAGATGAAACACTCTTCGAGGACTTGGCGCAGTTAGATGGTGGTGATGTTGTTAATGATTCAATTCATGCATACTTGCAAAAATACGGTATGCGGTGTTCCGGCGATATTGATATCACACGTCCTCGTTGGAGGGAGAATCCCACAGCCCTGGTTCCAACACTACTCAGCAATATAAAGAACTTCCCTATCAATGCCCGTGATTATGTATATCAGCAAGGAATTCAGGCATCGAAGGAAGCTGAGAAAGATTTTCTTCACCGCCTTAGTCAGCTGCCTGGTGGCAAGCGTAAAGCAAAAATCGTGAAAAAGAAAATCAGTGTTGTCCGAAATCATGTTGGGTTCCGGGAATACCCAAAATATGCTTTTGTCCAAAGATATGCAATATATAAGGAGGCCATGCTACGTGAAGCAGAGAAATTAGTTGCCAAAGGGTTAATCCAGGTGAAAGAAGATATCTATTATCTGTATTTCGATGAGCTTCGGCAGGCGGTCACTACACAACAGCTGGATTATAATCTAATCAAGAAGCGAAAAGCCGAGTACCTGGTTTATGAAACACTCACTGCTCCTCGTGTTATTAGCACTATGGACGGCATTGTTACAGGTCAATATCATAATAAAAATCTTCCTGACGGTGCACTTCCGGGTACGCCGGTATCGGCCGGAGTAGTTGAAGGCAGAGCTAGGATTATCTTAAACATGGAGGATGCGGATGTGGATGAAGGTGATATTCTGGTGACGGTATTTACAGATCCTAGCTGGACGCCGGTATTCGTATCACTTAAAGGCCTCGTGACCGAAGTCGGCGGACTGGTGACCCATGGTGCTGTGATTGCACGTGAATATGGACTACCCGCCGTCGTGAGTGTAGAGAATGCAACCAACCTTATCAAAGATGGGGATATGATACGCGTAAATGGTACAGAAGGATATGTAGAAATTCTATCCGAGTAAATGATAAGGAATACCTATAACTATAATCGCTCAATAATAAAACTGCAGATTTTATCAATTGCTCTTGAATATAAATCGTATTGCTTATTAACAAGCGATTTTCCCAGCCACCAGACTCTTTTGATTTTTTCTGCTGCAACCATTTCTATAAAACCGTGCACTGCGTCTTCATATTCAATATGCTCTACAAAAGTTCCTGCGCTTTTCAATACATTAGCATATTTTATTGCGTCTTCACGCAGGCTGTCCATCGAGCATGTTATGATAAGCGAATCAGGCATTATTTTAGCCTTTTGGGTGTCCATGTACACAGGACTCGCCAGAGGGTCTTTTCTGGTAACTTTATTTGGATAATACTTTTTGTTAAGAAGCTTCATATTAAAAGGAGGAATTGAGAAGCGGTATTTGGTTCTATTGCCAGGATCAATATATGCATCTAAAAACGGATAGTTTAATATTTGTCCGCGAATATTTATTTGGCCTTCTAACAATATGCACAAACCTGCGATAATATTTGCCCCTGCACTATGACCCATAAGAAAAATACTGTTCCTGTTGAAATTTATATCTGTATCATTAAATAATCCCAGTAGTGCGTCAAAACAATCATATGTAGCGACAGGATATGAAACTTTGGGAGCGTAACGATATTCTATTGAAGCAACATTTATATCAAGCCGTTCATTTAAGTATGAACACAGACTGTCATCAGAGTAGTGATGTCCGCTTACAAATCCTCCACCGTGAACATCAATAAGAAGTGGTGAATCCGGTTTATGAGACGAATAAAATAAAGTGCTTACTTCGCCACCGTCGCGTCTGTTTAAAAACAATTCCCTTCCTATGATTTTATTTACCATCATATTTCACCTCGGACACTGATTCATAATCATTCATTAATGAAGAAGTCTTATCATCTTCTCCCAGAAGATAATGATTCATAAAATTGGCGATAAAAGCCTGTTGTATATCAGCGCTTTTATACCCATTGAGATCACCGCTTATACCGAGTAGACCCGGTAATGGACCCATCTGATAAAGCATCGAGAAATCTGAATGCAGGGATCCGGCTATCTCATAGCTGGAAATCTCAGTAGACTCATTACCAACTAGTATTTTAATATAGTCTTCATTGATGCCGCCAACCCAACTTGTGCTTCTGAAAAACATCGCAGGTTGGTGTAAGCCTTCTGCTAACATCTCTTCACCGATCGGTTCGACCCAGGGATCCAAACCGATGACCGCATCAATCATAGTATTTCCCATTGCCTGCTTAACCACGCCGCCGCCACCTGTAGAGTGACCGATAACCCCTATCAGGTCTAAATCAATATGACCTGTAAAGATATCTGACTGGTTGTTCAGGTAGGTAAGGTGATCAATGACATATCCGGCATCTTTTGAGTAAGTATCGACTAAAATCCCGGCGTATGTGAGAAACGAATCCGTTTTATCCCTATCCGGCAGTGCCTCAGGATCCGCGGTGGCTGTTTCACCATTATCAAACACTAATCCTATGGATCCATAAGTGTGGTCGATGCTTATGGCAAGATAACCCATACTGGCAAAAAGTTCACCCAAGTCTGTATGTAAATTTCTAAACCCAGTCCAGCCATGAGAAATAATGACTACAGGCATCATCGAAATATCATTACCAAGGGGAGCATCTATATGGCTGTTGGAATCAATCAGTGTCAGATGGTCAAATACAAAAGAGGGGACAGTATATTCTTTAACCAATTCCCTAGGCACTATCCTACCGTCTTCTAACCATGGAGCAATTCCACCCGTTATATCATCATTGGTAGGATACCATAGTTGTATACGGATTTTCCTTGCATCTCCTTTGCGCTCTCCATAAAGCTCAATCCTGGAGTCATCAGTTAGGTCATAGGTCATAGTCCCGACATTATAAGGGCCAATAGGTTTTCGTATGTCTTTGACAGGGAATAGAAAAAGTAAAAGTAAACTTAAAAGTGTAATGGAAATACCTATAATGTAGGGCCATTTTTTAATAGCTAATGCTTTTTTGGGTTTTCTGAAATCTGCAATTACATGGCAAAAGAGGATGCATATAACGATAACGTATACGCCGAACATTTGCCATCTGACGCCTTCAAGGACAATCTGTAGAATAACAGGGATGACAATACCATATTCCCATATTGGATGGGGATGACTCCTGCGAATCATTCTTTCAATAGTGATTACGAGGACAGATAGGATGGTTACAATTTCAAATATTCTCATATAAATCTCTTTCTGATGATTGGTGTGTAATAGTCTCTAAGTTCAATAGGTTTTTCATACCTGATTTCTTAGAGTGGTAGTGCTATGAGGGACAGGACAAAAAGTATAAAAGTGATTAGTGAATTACACATAAACCAACTCCTGTTTATAGCCTGTATCTTTATACTTCAAAAGAGCTATAGTTTTAAGTGTTTTTCTTATTTAAAAACCTTCTGTTTTTTATTCTATCACATAAGGCTTTTAGATATTCGCACCCAATTATTTCGCTTACCTCATGATGCTTCTGACACTATTAAATATTTCCCTTTTTTTTAGGTTTTAAACTTTTTTTTGCAGTACATAGTTAAACATATGCTTCTACAGACTAAAATTGATAATAAGCTTCTTGTCTGCCTATTTTCCTTTTTCAATCCTTAATTATTTGATTTCACTGGGCATCAGACAACAAAACTGCTAAGTTGGCGGCAGCAGTTTCACACCTTAACATCCTCATTACCGTTGCCAAACATATAATTGGCCAGCAGCAAATAATGTGCCCGGCAAAGAGTTTTCCGTACTCCGGGGGTGCGGACATTTTTCCTGCTTTTCCTAACCATTCAAAAACCCCAATAAAACAAGGGGTTTTGTAACGGAGAGAGAGGGATTCGAACCCTAGTCAGGGGTAAACCTGAACACGATTTCCAGGTGAATATTATCGTGTTCCAGTCACTTTTATTCATCCAATATGCACCTTTAAGTATTTCGAAGGCATGGAACCAAAAACGAAACCACGGGTATTTGGATTCTGTCTAAATTTTTTTATAACAAATTGTCTAAGCCCTTATCAGTCGGCTCAAATAAAAAAACAAATAATAAACAGTTAATAAATAGTTAAGGACTTATCAACTAACGGTTTGATATTATGCTTGCATGAAGAAGGATAATAATAAAGGTGGTAAATATATGAAATCTATTGTGTTAGAGGGCAGGGGATTATGTAAGACTTTTACAAATGGGCAAGTGGCTGCAAATGTCATACGTAATTTAGATGTGGAAATTTATAAAGGTGATTTTACAGTAATAATGGGTACATCAGGGGCAGGGAAATCAACACTTTTATATATGTTAAGTGGTATCGATACTGTTACGGCTGGTGAAATAAAACTAAAAGAGAAAAGAATCGATCAGTTAAAAGAACGGGAAATGGCCGAAATAAGAAAAAGTGATATTGGTTTTGTTTTTCAGGAAGCTAATCTTTTAGAAGATTTTACTGTTTTTGAGAATATTGCGATGCCTGGTTATTTATCTTCATCCAGTCGGAAAGAAGTTAATAATAATACTGAACAATTGCTTAAGGAAGTTAGTATGCAGGAGCATAAAGATAAATATCCATCGCAATTGTCAGGTGGCCAAAAGCAAAGAATTGCAATAATAAGAAGTTTGATAAATAAACCGAATGTCTTATTTGCGGACGAACCCACCGGGGCATTAAATGCAAAACAAAGTGAAGCGGTTCTTGACTTGTTAACAGGTATTCATGAGAGAGGACAATCTATACTTATGGTTACACATGATATAGGTGCTGCATCCAGAGCAAACAGATTGTTATATATAAAAGATGGAAAGATTGACGGGGTCTTGGAATTTGACCAGTTTGAAGTTGATGATATTAAAGACCGGGAAAAGCAAGTCTTTGATTTCATTATGAAGAAGGGGTGGTAGCATGTATATCATATTGAAAACTGCCTATGCAATTATTAGAAAAAGAAAAATGCAGAGCATATTAATCGGGATAGTAATGTTGCTTATATCTACCATGCTTTTTATGGGACTCTCTATGGTTAACCAGACCAGCCCATTCAACACAATGTTTGAAAGAGCCAATGCTACAGAAAGTCTGATGATACTGTCTAAAGACAACAAAAACATTCCAGAAACCATTAGATGGTGGGAAGAAAGAGAAGAAGTTAAAGAAGTTGTATCTTATGAAACATTCATGATTGATGGAGCATATGATCTTAACGGAGAAATAGAGAAAGAGCTATTTTTATTCACTGAATATATTGAAGACTCTAGTCTGGATCTTCTTTTTGAAACCGAAGATTCACTTGGGGATATTCCTATAGGAAACGAGATATTAATAAACTATAATTTTGCTAAAAACAGAGATATAGAAATCGGCGAAACAATTAGCTTTAAATACGAAGGTGAGATTTATGAGTTCAAAGTTTCAGGAATGATAGTTGATCCTCAGTTCAGCACTCCCTTTGTAAATCCAAACAGGTGCTTTATAGCTCCCGGATATTTTACTAAAAACAGCATAAAAAACAATTCAACAATTGTATCTGTAAAATATTATGATATCGAAAATGTTGACGACATTGCTTTATTTGAAACCTATAGTAATGAAGTCAGCAATACAGCCAGCCCTTTGTTTATAGATTTCAAGATTATTCAAAGCACATATAATATTATATTTGGACTCATAGCAGCCATATTACTGGCGGTATCAATCTTCATCTTTGTCATTGTTGTTTTTGTAATCAGAAGCACAGTAAATAATCTTGTACTTCAACAGTATAAAGAAATAGGCGTCAAAAAAGCCATTGGATATAAGAACAATCAGATTAGATACAGTATAATCACATACTTTTGCTTTATCGGATTGATAGCTTCAGTACTGGGAACGATAGTGGGATTGCCAATTCGTAACATAATCAATTCAGGCATAAGTTATGATATACAGATAGGAATGAAATCAACACTTGATATTTACCTTGTTATAGCGATAGTTATTGTCACGGCAATGGTTTTCTTCTTTTCTTATATTGCAACACGCCAGACTGATAAAATTAAACCGGTCCAAGCTATTAAATATGGTATGCCTGAGAGGAAAATCACAAGAAACCGGATATCTATTACCGGCGTAAAAAAAGTGCCATTGAACCTGCTATTAGCAGTAAAACAGTTATTTGCGAATAAGCGAAAGACTATCTCCATTACATTTTTAATTACTTTATTATTGTATGTTGCATTAGTGATCTTTAACACGGGGAGCAATTTAGCAAATTCAAATCATCTTGCCAGCTATTTGCTTGGACAGAAAATCGGAGATTTTTCTATCGCCGGAGACACAAATGAGAACGTGGCTACAGTAATAAGCAAAATACAAAACATGGAAAATGTTGAGCAAGTTATACATATCAATTACTCATTAAATGAAAGTGTTATGACGCAGGATAATAGAACGCTGGCCGTGGCTGGCCAAGTGGTTTATGGCAATGTCCCTGAGGATTTCGTTGTTCTGGCAGACGGACGCAAATCAATGAGCACTAAGGAAATCACCATTAGTTCGGATATAGCAAAAGAAACAGGCAAGTCCACCGGAGACTATATAACAATACAAAAAGGGGATGAAGCTGTTACATACTTAATCAGTGGTATTTACAATTCAATTTCCTTTAGTGGTTATAATTACACAATAATAGAAAAAGAGGTGCCTGTAGAATTAGAACATAACAGTGGAATTTTTTGGGCCTATTCTAATGATGAAAACTTGGCGATCGATGAGATGAATATTAAAGTGAAGAATCTTGTTGGTAAGGAGCTAACCGTTTCAAGATATGATTCGAATGTTAAGAACATTCTCTCAACCGTCAGCAGCTTTCCTATGATAATTAAATCACTATTATTGGTCTTCCTGATCATCAGCGGAGTTATAATACTTAATTCGACAATTATGGATATTAACAATTCTAACAAAGTTTATGGTATCATGAAATCGACTGGTTTTAGTAATAGGCAAATTACAGGAATCTTGGTTATCCGTACAACAATAATGACACTGGTTGGAGCAGTACTAGGATTCATATTAAACCTACTGACAATGAATATGGTAATGCAGGGAGTATTCAAGGTAACACCTTTTTCATCAATAGAATTGCCGGTTATATTTGATGCTGTTGGGAGCTTCGTGTTACTAATATTATTTATTATAATAGGAATAGTTGGAACTTTGATTCCTTCAAGAAAGATAGGAAGGATTTCACCAAAACAATTAATAGCTGAATAAGGAAGTAAAAATGGAAAACAGAGTTCTCATAGTTGACGATGAAAAAGAATTAGCATTGATATTAAAAGATTTTCTGCAAAAGGATGGTATAAAAGCGGAAGTTGCATTTAATGGTGAACAAGCATATAAAATGTTTGAAACATTCAGACCAACCCTAGCTATTCTTGATATCATGCTTCCGGATGATGACGGTATGGAAATTTGTCGTAAAATCCGAAACGAATCGGACATCCCCATCATTATGCTAAGTGCGAAAGATACTGACTTCGATAAAATCATATCGCTGGGACTTGGAGCAGATGAATATCTGACAAAACCTTTTAGCCCGTCAGTGGTAGTTGCTCATATAAAAGCACTAATAAGGCGCTACAGAACCCAAGTCAGCAATCCTAATAGTGAAACAATTTGTTTTGACAAGTTCATAATGGATCTAAAGAAGCATTCTTTATTAGTTGATGGACAGGAAATTTACTTAGTAGGTAAGGAATTTGAACTCTTATGGTATCTGGCAAGCAATGAAGGACAGGTTTTTACAAAGGAACAGATTTATGATGCAATATGGGGAGAAGAAGAATTTGGTGAAATCAGTACCGTAACAGTTCACATAAGAAAAATAAGAGCAAAGATAGAGAAAGACGGCAGTAATCCCAATTTGATTAAAACTATTTGGGGAGTTGGATATAAGTTTGAGCATAAATAAAAAAAGCATAAAATATATGTATGTAGGATTATTAGTGTTGTTTTGCAGCTTAATTATCCTATTTCTCTATATAGATAACAGAATGAATAAATTCGTCAACTATATAAATGAATTGCGGCTTGACTCTAATCAATTATATGAAGAAATTTCAAACCGATGGCCCCTTGATAATGAAGATATAAGTATTATTGAAAACACTGCTAAGTCTGGTGATGTCAACCTGACAATTATTGAACTAAATGAAACAATTATTTATTCAGACAGTCATACTCTGGATTTATCAAATGAAAGAATATTACTTAATGCCTTTTATATGGATAAAAGCTACACTGATAAAAACAGCGACAGTGTAAAAATCAGTCAGCCTATTTACAGTAATGAACAAGCGGTTGCATTTGCTATTTTTGAAAAGATTTATGCCGATGATAATGGTCTGACAAATTTATTTAAGCAGATAGTAATTGGTTTATTAGTTGCAGTAATGGTAGCTTCATTGTTTATATCGGGTTATTTATTGTTTAGGAAGAAAAATCCGGAATTGGAAGCGATAGAAAAAGGCCTGATGGACATTTCAAAAGGAGTATTGCGTCCAATATCTGTTTCTAATTCGAATGATTATAAGCAACTGTATAATACATACAATACACTAGTTGAAGAATTAACTTACATAATGAAACAACAACAATCATACGAAGGACAGCGAAAAGAATTTCTTACAATGATATCCCATGAGTTGAAAACGCCCATATCAACCATAAGTGCATATATTGAGGGATTGACAAGTGGAGTTGCAACTGATGATGAAACAAAAGAAAAGTATCTTAAAATCATTTCTGATAAGATTCAACAGCTAACAAAGCAGGTAGAGGATTTCTTTAAATATGCACAAGATGAAGTAAACAGATTTAAATATAATTTTGAAGAGTGTTACGCAGATGATATTATCGGAGAGATTTTTTCAAGACTAATGAGTAATCAACACCAGAATACAAGTATTCAGAATCTATTACCCAGATGCATATTCAGTATTGATAAAACACGAATTGAACAGGTAATTATGAACTTGTATAACAATGCTTGTAAGCACACATCAATGGACGAGTCTATCATTTTAAAAGCATATAGGGAAGATGATGATGTCGTTATTGAAATTGAAGATAATGGTGAAGGTATTAGCCCAAAAGACTTACCATATATTTTTGACTACTATTATCAGGGAGAAACTTCAAAAAAAAGAGATTATGAAGGCATTGGGCTTGGATTAGCTATCTGCAAAAATATTATAACCAGTCATAAAGGCAGTATGAAAGTTAAGAGCAAAGTTGATATTGGTACTACAATGTATATTAAACTACCTCTTGTATAAGAGGGTTATAGTGCAAATACTTTTAGAAATACTATATGTTGTAAACTTTACTATTACATATTTATATAATGTGCATGAAAAAATTTTTTGCATCAGAACCAGCAGTTGGATACTAACTTAAGAATTGGACCAAAGAATGGAGTACGATCATTATGGTCTAATCTCTGACATAGAGTCCAGATTTTAAGCGGCATTGTGACTGTCCAGTTCTGATATAAAAACATGAACATTATGTTATAACTTTGGAAAACATCAGTAAAGGATATAGCATA
>Ga0233413_10000552_pt1 | contig 17828 bp, 5 predicted proteins | sample Na_anoxic_6_MG_FD_189019 | JGI IMG/M metagenome (GOLD analysis project Ga0233413, IMG submission 189019) | Seawater microbial communities from Saanich Inlet, British Columbia, Canada - Na_anoxic_6_MG | ecosystem: Environmental > Aquatic > Marine > Inlet | place: Canada: British Columbia... | reverse complement strand
ATCAATGATGTGATAAATTCTACTACCTCCGCTTCATATGATGTAACATCATCACTATATAAAAAGTTCTTATCATACATATACATAAACTCTTTAATATCTATCATACCAAGTGAATACACTTCTCGTAGGCCAATTCGCCACATAATAAGGTCGACTTTATCTTCCACTAATATCTCCGTAACACATAAAGGTTCTGTTAAGCTAGTTATAATTTATATTATGTACTAAAGATATGACATTTGACATCAATTGGACATAATATTTTATGAAAACATTAGAAGAATTAGAAGAAGAATTAACAAACACTCGAATCTGGAGTGATAATAAGACACTTGACTATGAACTTCCTGAAAGTGAAGACACATTCATAAATCAATTGATATCATTTAAATGTCCTAGATGTACAGGAAGTATTATTGAAGGCAATCAATCACAATTGAGAGGATTACCTAAATTAGTTAAAGGGGCCACATTAACATGCAATGAATGTAAACTATCTCTATTTATTCATGAACCAATTAAGTCAGCATAAAAGTCAGATGTAATTGGAGTAATTGACTGTCGACTATCAAAGTCATCTAGACAATTTCTATAATGCGTATCCCAGTTTACATCATCATATTTAGATGGTGGTCTGGGGTGGTCTATATGTCTGATGCCCGATTTATCAGTAGCACACATTGTTATAAAAACTCTAGCAACGTAGCATTGGAATCCAAGGAATCCATCTTCGCCTCCCCATGTACCACTAAACTCTGAATTAAATACTTCATCTCGCTCATAATAAATTCTATTCAATTTCTTGACTAAATTTATAGCATCAATATTTATTGATACATTACACGTCCAAACAATTGTAGATGTTATCAATAACTGAACGCTCTGAACCACATAACCATTTCCCGATGAAAATAACTTAGCACCCTTAACTACATTATCAATCTCTCGTTGGTCTTTCCAATTGTGTTTTTCATCTCGACGACGACCTACACTTAAATTAGGAATACCTAATGAATTAAGTTTTTTGTGGTCCTTAACAAGGTCAGTCTCAGGAATACAATCACCATCAATAAATATGAATATCTCATGGCCCTCGTTAGTAGCCATTTCAATTGATTTATTTCGGACGTGACCTGCTAGAAAGTTATCGTCGTCATTCGCTTGAGGACGACCCATATATTTAGGCTTGTCATGTGATTCAATTACCTTGTATGTGCAGTTCTTACCTTGTCGACTACATATGCCACTGATGTACTTATAATCCGTCTTTGTTGGACGGTCAAGCATAACGTAGACTGTTTCAGGGTATTCAGAAAGCTCTTCAATTGCCTTAATCATTCGAGACCAATGCTTAGCTTGATTATGTACGGGTATTATAAGTGCTGTTTTCATATATCTAAATATAAAAAAGTCGTGAACATTGTCCACGACTTTTTTTTGTTTATACGCCTAACTTGAGTACATTACCATTTGCAGTATCTACCCATATCTCACCTACAATTGCTGATGCATTTACTTGGTCTGTACCAGATTTAATATTTACTGCCTTAAGTGTAGTACCTCCTATAGTCAAGTTCTCAAGATAAACCGTATTATCGGCTACTGGAGTTATACTTGAATTACCTAATACAGTGACATTATTCAGAGCGTCAATTGTAATACCATTATCACTTGACATGATGGTGTTATAACTAGAAATTCCAGTAATACTAGCACCTATACTACCGATGATTGTATTACCAAATGAATAGGTAAATGCAGTCGGAGGAGTATTACCTACTAACCAATCACCTAGTGTACCAGTTGTTGATATAACAAATGATGATGCTGGGGTATTGGCAGTCATCACTGTAAAGTATATATCAGTTCTAGTTCCATCTATACTAGTAACTAAATTAGTTACTGTATGTGTACCATTTAGTTGAGGATAGTCACTCAAATCTTGAATTGGAAAAGTACCATCAATACCATCGGTTGAGAATGTACCACCTATAGTTAACGCACCAATATCAGAAGCCCTTACAGTTATTGACCATAATGGACCACCTTGACCAGCATCTAAATACTGAATATTATATATAGGATTTCCTGTACCATCTGTACCTTGAACATCAATCAAACTATATTGAGCATTAACTATAGCTGATAGTGGCTGAGCTGAAGTATTAACAGTATCAGTAATTATATTACTAATACCATTAAAAATAGCTGAAGTATTAGAATTTAATATCAGATTATCGCTACCATTTATAATAGATGTATTATATCCACTTATAACTGAATCGTTATTACTATTAAGTAAACTAACTACATTTGAATTCTGTACCGTTGAACCATTAACGTTAAATAATGACACAAATCCACCGCCACCGATAATTGGTACACTTCCTGTAATATCAGAACCATTTCCTATTATATTAGCGCCAAAAATTGTATCACACCCAGCTAAATAAAATTCTTCACCGTTAATTACATTAAGTCTAACACCACCAGTTGTAAGGAAGTTATTTGAACCTACTATATTACCACCAACGGCATTAATAATAGTACCTGTGTTAGATGACTTAACATGCATATCTGTAGAGAGTGAACTAATATTAATTGAATCACTGTGAGAAATACTACTCTTAGTTGCGCCACTTATACTAAAAAGATATTGTATCTGAGGGTCACCAGTTACCGAATAGTCACCATATGAAATAGCACCTATTTCATATGTCGTCCCCGATACTAATGTCAATGCATACTGTTCACCATATGTAATACCAGTTATTACATTATTAAGTGTATCATCACTCATTGGAGGCATAAATACAATATTATCTCCATTAAACGGATTACTCAATAATGTTATTGCTAATGTACCACCGGAGTCACTGAATACGCTTGTATCAGTTAATACAACACCGTTTGCACCCAATACAGAATTAGTTGAGAATTCAATTTCATTCATAACAGTCTCTGTAGAACCACTTGCATGCACCGATACATTACTTGAATTATCAATTTTAATGTATTGAGAAGCTCTTGAGTCACCCTGTCCACTAGTATTTGATATCCAAGAACCAAATGAACTACTTACAGTGGAAGCATAAATATAATTGAATTGATTAGGAGAAGCTACGAACCCACTATTATTTGAACCCATAACTGAATTATATATCGACGCACCACCACCTAAATCAATAATAGCACTCTGACTACTCATAATACTATTAAAAGTATTTACTACCCCAGTAAGTGGTATACCATTATTTTGGTAAATCCTACTGAATCGAGAATTAAGTGACATTGACACATCACCTGATACAGAGTTCCTATAACCACCACCAATTAATTGATAACGACCTACACCATTAATAGTGTTATAATCACCATTTATGATAGTGCTATGACCACTTGATACACCATCCTCATCGAACTCATCATTACCTATGAAGTTATTCTCACCTGAAAGTATCGCAGCAACTCCGGTATTTATAATAGTATTTTTATAACCAGTACCTATAAAGGATTCAGGTGCACGCTGAATTGTATTTTCTAACCCTGAATCTATTACGGAATAACTTGAGTTTACACCAATTTTATTATTATACCCAGTACCCATAAAAGCACTAACACTATATGCTCTATTACCACTACCATTAACAATTGCTGTAAGTGAATTAGTATTATTCATAACAATTGTATAAATAGCATCAGTGCCGGGGTCGAGTATATCAACTGGAATTATAGTTGACTCTGGACCCTGTATAGCAATTGTAATATCAGTATTAGTTACATTATCAGTAACTGACGCTACGTAATAATAAAATGGGCCATCGGATATAAAATCAGGAGATGCTACACCACTTGTTAAATTCATGAGGATATAATCACCTACGGTTATTAGTGCCTCATCACCGGAACTAATACCTCCTATAGGAATTTGAATATTATATAAGGGACCGCCACTTGTTGCAAGATTGCAGTTAGAGAACTCTACTGAATTACCTCCAATTTTATTATAAGTACCAGTACCTATGAATCCACTATCAGCTGAAACTATTCGGTTAAACTGACCGGTACCTATAAAACTACCGGTTGACCCAATTCCCCATACATTATTGCCTCGACCTGCACCTATAAGGGAATATACTGAAGAGAATATTCGATTTAATTGACCGCTTATTATATTTGAATAAGAAGTAGATGAATTTGGATATCCTGTATAGTCGATGATATCATCACTTAAGTCAGTAATACCTATAACAGAGCTTTCAGCCACTCCTATATGTGAATAAGGCGCAGCTCCAATACGATTATCAATACCACCTATAATCAATCCAGCGAAAGAAGACGTTTCTATTATGCCTCTATTAGTAATGCTATTATCGCTACCGGACACAATCGTTGCATGTGGCGATGACGCTATTGTATTACCATAACCTGTTATAATAGTAGAATGAGAACTATTTTCACCAAAATTAATTTTATTTTCACGCCCACCTACTATTAACCCATAGCTTATAAACTGCATAGCATTATCACTACCGCCGACAATAGTACTGTATACACCATTGGTGTAATTATCACTACCCCCAACAATTATACTACCTAAACCAGTATCAGTATATATACCATTCGACTCAACATATGCCATATGAATGTTATAATATCCATTGGGAATAGTAAGAACGCCCACGGGTCCACCCAACGTAGTTGATAGTTGGATTGATTGACTTTCTACATTATTTATTACAGCCGAAACGTCAGTACCGGGAGTAGTGAATCTAACACGAGTTACACCATCGCTATCAATTAGCGTTATACCCTGAGTGAAATCATCTAATTTATCAACTGTGTAGTAACCTGTAGTGTAAGCTGGAGTGAAATTTGGTAAAGTTGAGCCAGAAATAAATACTTTATCACCAACATTAAAATTAGATATATCACCCGGAAAGATTTCTTCTGTAATCGGATTGACTGTAGTTGCATCGAATGTATCATTAACATCATTAGTAGTAATACTAACTATATAATATATCTTATCAGCTGATGCTGGGATACCATTAATATAAACACCATAATCTATACCACCATATGGAGCTGATTGCTGTCCATTTTGAGTAAATCTAACCTTATCGTTTATTTCAGGGTCTCTATCATATGGCCATTTATAACGAGTCGATATCTCAAATGTGTTTGACCCTGTGTTTACTTGAACGTCTTTAGCTAAAGGGTCTACGGCAATACCATTATTCAAACCACTGCCTATAAATGCAGGGTATCCAGAATTCTCTATTATATTACCTATACCGCTACCTATAAAAGAGGCTGAACTAGTAGTGCCTGAAATATCCTCTGAAGTTATTGTATTATTTCTACCACCCCCTATGGCTGAAGCTGGTGAACCCACAATTACATTTTGTATACCACCTGATATTGTTGCAAATGATGCTGATTGATTAGTAGTAGTAGTAGCAATAATCTGATTCTGTTGACCATGTAAAATTGCAGCATCGGGTGACTTTATAGTATTATTAAGACCGCCACCAATTAATTGATAACTACCTGCACTAAAAATAAGGTTATCTTCACCATTTAAAATAGTGCTATAACCAACAGCTGAATCAGGTAAAGATGCTAATATACTATTACGAGCACCTGCTACTATTGTAGAGAAACCAGTAACTAATAAAAGGTTATTTTCACCTGACATAATAGCATTAAACTTAGCAATATCAAATGAGTTAATGTTATTGAATGCACCACTCATTATTATAGAACCAGCTGAATTAGTAATATTACTCTGAACTGAATGATGGATTCCATTATAGCTATTGTATACTAATTCAATATCATCCCAAGTAGTTCCATTCAGTTTATATGAACGACCAATTCCCATTACATTCACAGAACCATTATTTAAAACATTTTCATCAAGAACTCTAATATATTCACCTGTATTCATGGTATAATATGACCATGATGTAGTTTCTACTCCATTTTGATTTACACTTCTACTATATTTAGCTATTTGTTTATTAATGGTATCAAAGTCCCAATTAACAGATATTGCGAAATAAACATCCCCACCTAAATCAGCTAATTCGGAGTTAGTCGGTCTACTATCGCGTCGACTAAGAACTACATATTTTACAATATCTTGTCTTATAGATGAGTTCTCAGATGTCATTATCATTGAATTCATACTACTTGTAATATGAGACTGGCCTGCATTATATATCCCACTAGCCCTTGACATCTTAGTTATAGTACCACCAACGCTATTTACTATATTAGCTCTACTTGATGTTTCACTAATCGCCGTATACTCTGAATGATGAATAAAAGAAAATTCAGATGCATGTGAAATACTCGAATTTCTAGATGATACGATTGCACTGAATTCACCATTTATTTCAGCACCATTAGGAGATAAGACTGGTACATCAGCGGCGAATGAATTAATACTACTGTAATTTCCATGAGATATATGAGAAAAGGATGTATAACCTATCATACTTATATTCATTGAATTTTGTATTGAACTATATACATTAGTTCCGACTTGCCCTAATCCAAAAGCAGAAGCTATAGTACTATAAAATGAACTTGCTATATTTGAACCAGTACCATAACCAAATATACCACCACTAAGAGTAGAGGTAATTGATGTATAATTCGTCAACTGAGCATCTTCGGTTATAAAGCCCTTTCCCTCAATTGTAGAAAAAAACGAACTAGATATTGATGCACACGAGGCTTCTAATATTTTAGAAGCATGACTCTGAAATATTGAATTATGGTCAGCTGATGTTGTTGTATCAGTTCTAATTTCACTACTATATGAATTTATTATTGAATGTTTCCCACCCGTGCCTGTAATGTCATTAAATCTACTATTTAATACCAAATGAGTAGTATATCCTTTACTACTAGCATTCTCAACATCACTAGTATTAATATTAGTTATTTCAGAACCGATAATAGTATGTGCGATTGCACTTCCAGTTATTGTGGTATCTGATGAACTTATTACGGTATTATAGATTGATTTATGAGCAAAGCTTGGGGATACTAGAGTATTAGTTATTGTAGTGTTATAACTACTTGCTATAAAACTAAGCTCAATATCAGTTAAAGATGTGTACTGTGATGCTATAATTGTTATGAAACTATTAAGGGGTCTAATAAGATTTGCACTGGATTTACTGTGATTATCATAGCCACCTAAAATTACTGAATTAAGATGTCCAACTCCTAGTTTATTTCTCATACCACCTATAATGGAACTACCTTGGGTATCATTGCCATAAATTCTATTTTCATAACCACCTATAAGAGTAGTAGTCGACGAGTGGTCAATATTATCAGTATCCGGCTGACTATCAAGTACCATAACTCCTGCACTTAATATGTAATAGTCTTGCTCTTCAATGGAGTATACACGCTCACCCTCTAATAGAGTGACTCCTACTACTACAACTGGGCTAAGTATATTACCATTAAGAGCACAAAAGAAATCGGTTTCCGTCGTAGTATATCCATCACCTACAGGGTCACTAGTAATTGCTCTTACTATGTATTTAACATCTACTTTGAGTCTACCGTTATTAGTACCACCTATTATTACTGATTGATTTGCTTCGTCAATCACACTGTAGTTACTAATAATGGTGGACATATTAGAACCCACGTTTTTTATCTGACTATTATACCCAGCAACGAAATTACCAAATGCACCCTCACCTCTAGTATTATCACCTAAGATATACGAGAATTCACCTTCTGTATATCCAGTTTCTGCACCTCTATTAGGGTGCTCATCAAATCCAGTACTTCTAATAACACCTAGCGTATCGCCATCTTCGGCATATTTAAGCCCAGCTCCACCGACAGCATTCAATGCTTCCCATGTAACAATATTTCGTCTATATACAATACCTTGAAAATCAATTTCATATATAGGCGTAAAATTAGGCAAGGTTGTCGTAGTTGCATCGCCTGCTATGAATCCATTGTTCCAGTCAGTGACATATACAATTTCTCTATCTCGGTTGATATTTGCATTAACTTGACCTTCAGTAATATAAGCATTAAGGTAAATTCCATCAATATTTTCGGGCATTTCTAAACCTCTTTTTATTATAATTATAAGTTTATAATTTTGTAGTGAAAGTTACGCACTAAAAACCTAGAGTAAATCTATCGGAATCATAGATTGGATAATTTGGACGCAATGGGTCATCAAATGGAACCCCTACTATATTACTAATATCAGCATCAATAATAATTGAGGTACATCCATCAAATGTGCTTCTATCAGCATCAATAATCAAGAATCCACCCTCATACCAGTTCTGTGTCATATTTACATGCCATGGAATTGCATATTGGATATTTCTTGGGTCTGGCCAATAGAACATACTATTCAATACTGGGTCGGCCATTACACCACCAACATAAGAATTTCTAGCAGGTATATCAGTCCCATCCATACAAGATATAGATGGTCTCATATGCCAATAAGTTCTCCACATATGCGGTTGAAATAAGAATAGATTTTCATCCGCCCCTGTAGCTCCACCATGGATATTATTTGGTACTACAAAATTAATACCAGTAGGTGATGATTTCTGAGGCTCTAGTAGACGCTGTAAGCGATAATTCTCAGCTCCGGTACTATCAATCTCTGGGTCTAATTCAGACACTCTATTGCCATTAGAATCGTATGGGAATAGCGGACTCAAGTAAGGTACTACACCTCGGTTGAGTTCATTAGGTTGCATTTGATAATAACCAGTATTTTCAAGTTGCTTATAGACATTAGCTGAATCTTGACAGCTATCTCTATTCCAAATAAAATCAGTATTTGTTGTTTGTGTAACATTATCAAATGGATATGAACCATCATTGATTGTATTCAATTGAGATGCTATTCTAACATTAGAAGTATCTATGAATTGACCGACCATATCACTTAACTCAATTGTATGAGCATACTGACCTGCCCCAAATGGAGTTATTCCTATATAACCAATTACGCTTGTGTAAACAGCAGTATTTGATATTTGAGGTGAAGTGAGTTTGGTTACATCCTGAGGAATGTAAATCATCACATCTTCGGATACATAAACAGGAGCTGCACTATCACTAATAAACGTAATTACATCATATAGACCATCGTTATCAACTATTTGAGAAACTTCATAAATAGTATCTATTCTAGGTAGAATTACTTGAATATAATCATTCACTGTATTTTCAACCTGACCTGAAACTATTGTTGATTGTTCAGTTTCATCCAATGCAACCGCACCGAACGTAGGTGTTAAGTAACTTGTAGGTACTTGTCGATAATCAAGTGTCATCCAACGACCTAATTTACGACTAAACACGAGTTTAATTTTCACTCTAGTGTAGTTATATAACATTTTTTCACGATAAAACTCGCGGTCAGCTAAATAGTTCTGACCACTTACAGTAATCAAATTTTTAATAGTTGAATTAAGTGGGTCAGATGTCGGATTACCTTCTTCAAAATACATCCAAGCTGGATTATAATCTTCGGCAACTACTGTATCAGTTCCTGTATCAATATCAATATTATGTAAAGTAAAGTTGTCATCAATAGCTTGACCAATCTCCACACTTGGTGGTGTATCACCGTACTGCTCAAGATAATCACGTACACTAAATTTATATATACGCTCAACATCCATCTCTGTATTGATTTCATTCAATGCTATATTAGTACTATTGCTACTACTTGTCAAAGTACCATTCACAACGCCACGGAAATTATTATAGAATCTATATGGCATTAAGTTCGAGTATCCATTGATATAGTTACGTAAGAATTCTTCGAGGTCTACATTAGATGAGTTATTTGTATTAACTGACACAAATGACTCATCATATCCATCTTCATAGAATCGCTGAGCAATAGGATTACTCTCTAAACTTTTACCAAGAGTAGCTGCTACTTCAGGATATAGACCACCTGTGATAGTAGCGTAATCATCAACATTAATTACATTTATTTCTGGTGGTACTTCATAGTCAGTACTAAATACTCTCGCAAATGGAAGCCAGTACATTCCATTAAATTTAGTTACACTTAATACCGAATCATTCGTATTGATTTGAAAAATATTCTGAATCTGTCTGTCCTCACCTTCGGGGATTGTATAATAACTATCCCAGAATCTACGTCTGACATCATCAATCATTGAATTTAACTCACCATTACCAAGAAGAAATTTAATGAATTTTTGTTTATCATTAACAGCAAATTCCCAATCAGGGTCAGTTACAGGGTCCAACTCTCCCGGAACATATCGATTACCGGCGTTTGTGTCCCTTTCATCATCAGCAAAATATGCTGATAAATATGTTTTAAATGCAACACCAGTGGTAGCATAACTATCAAGTGTAGTTAATGATGTAGCTCCTTCTGCCTCGACAATATACTCAGGAGAATAAAGTCCTTTGGTAATCCATCTATAAGCATTATTAGCAGCCGGATTAGGTGATGCTGTTGTATTAAATGCAATAAATTCCTGTCCAGCTAATTGGTCATAAAATGAAGTTGGAATATTTATAGAACCATGATTGCCATCGTATCCATGTTGAAAGTTCTTAGCATCCGATTGGAGGCCACTGTTGTCATCTCTTGAGTCAACTCTTACTCTGCCATTAGAAAAGTCAGATATAAGGTCTCGCAGGCCCTCAGCGCCCTGATAAGTAAAACTACCTACCGTATTAAAATCTTCATCACTCAATAAGTCAGATTCATTATGTGGACCTAATTTTTCCGGAAGAAGTACTCTTAAGAAGCCAGCTAAGTGTTGTTGACTCTCACTTGGAGTTAATGCAGTATTGTATGAAAGTGGATTATCATAAATAGAGAAATTAAATGAACCTGAAAATTCATTCTTAATATCTAAATTTCTTCTATATGCTACATTTGCAAAGCTACCTGTTTCTGAATCACCACCTGCAGCGTTCACATTTAGTAAACTCCATTGTAGCATTCTCATATGTGGGTCATTATCAACACGCCACCCAAATGTACTTGTATTTGTTGGGTATACAGATGCAAGTAATACTCGCTTATCCATATTCAATCCAAATATATCATCAGATGTAAATGTTTGATGATATGCATTTGTATCATTCGAATACTCATTTTCTGGGGTACTACCAAATAGAGCTGTATTTCTGCGTTCAGTTAGTCCTTTAGTACCATCAGCACCCTCGGCTCTAACTATTTGACTTATAATAATATTCCCAGTTGCTGGACTCTCAGCATCATTTGCTACAGGGAATTCAAATGAATTTCTACCTGATACAACAGCAATGAATCTATCATTATATAAATCATCATCGGCACCTTCTACACATAGAATTACTTCTGATTTACGGATAAGCCAGTTTGTGTTAGTACCATCATCAGTCAATATAATAGGTACTGCACCTATAGTTTCTAATGTGATTCTAAATGCAGCAAATGAAGACACTATATACGTTTCACCATCAGTCAACCCAGTGGGTAGTACACTACTATCACCCTGAACAACTACAACTTCCTCGCCCACTCTATATTCTTCAATTACTTTAATCTGGTCGGTATCAATTAAGATATCAGTTTCATCAAACAGAGTTGAATAAATATCAACATTATTAACCGCTGTTAATGATACCAATCCACCAGTCTGTGTTAATGTATCAACTGCAATATTAGATAAATCTAATTCTTGAGTTCCACTTAGTACATATACTCGCGGCTGAGTTACATAATTGCGATAACCACTCAGTGAACCAACCGTATTATATCCAAATGGATTAGTGGAAGGTATGGCCAATACAGATACATCTAAATCAAATGGAGTACCATCATCTAAATCAACTGGAGTTGGTAAATGTATAAATGTTTTTTTACTGTGTATTTTTGCTGTGTTGTTTACAGGGTCGCTATAATCCACTACATCACTATAAACAAATAACTGCTGTAGGAATGAAGTATCATTATCACCAGTACTATCATCTTCAAATGGAAGTGGGATTAAATTATTATTGTCTTTAAGACTCTGCAATAACTCAGCGGTAGTTTTTTTGCCATCATCAAATTGAACATAATCAACTTCACCGGCATCTAAATAAATCTTAATAGCATTTGCATTAGGTGCATCATACGTCAATATATCAGGGGCCCATGTACCTGTACCCTTTAAAATAATATCAGTTAAACTTTCTTTTATACGCTGAGCAAAATAATATGATATGATATCACCATCTATCTTACGTTTAATAATTTGAATATTATTACTGAATGTAGCGTTATCTACAAGGTCATCTAACTGTGACTTCAGGTTAACATTACTGTAAGGAACAAATGCCAATCTAACTATATTATTTACACCGGAGCCAATTGTAGTTAAGTCTACATGAACACCACTCGCATCCTTAAGTGTTATTTCATCGGCTACAATACTTTCAATAAAGTATGTACTTTTTTCTATAAGTGGGACTGGTAATGTACCACCATCCGATGCAATAAACCAAATAACATCATCAACTGCAAATTGAATACCACTTTGAACCTCAATTCGGTCAGTAACTATATCAACGCCAATATCAGCGAAGTATTGGGCCCCTAAAGGAACTACATCTTGAGTATCTAGTGTATTATTAACTACTAGATTATGTCTACCGAACGTCTCGTCCTTACCCATATCTAAAGTAATATTATTATGATATGAATTATCTCTAAAGTAATATAAAATGCTTTGGTCTAAAGTTCTAGCACCACTTAAAGCACTACCCGGAATTGACATAAGCCAGCGCTCTACGTCATCATCAACTGATACAAACCCAGCACTACCAATTCCAGTTGAATCTACATATTCTGAATTGTAAACAAATGGGTAATCTTTTACGTATGGTGATGTCTGAGTAATACCAGTAAGAGTTCTACTCTCATGGTTAGTCAATCCCCACAAGGCTTGCTTATTATAACGAACTACCTTTTCTCGTGCTTCTAATACTTCAACAAAGTTATCAACATCCACATCACCTGTGGTACGCTCGCCTGCATTTGTCTGAGATGGGTCACCTTTACCAAATCCTTGTACCCAGATTTCTTTATTTACACCTTGACCACCAATATTTACTTTACGACCACTTAATAACCATTGAGTCATTGCGCCCTGTAAATTATTTGATTTATCAGCACCACGAAATTTACCAAATTCAATTGGAGTATCCAATTGACTTCTCAGCCAATCAGTAACTTCTTCGGCAGAGTAACCACGTCTATAATGATTAGGTTGAAGTACTTCACCTGTCTCTGGATTTATTTGTGGAGGGTATAAACCCTCAACGTTATCATTCTCAGTCCCATCCCAAGTATAGAAACACCCCCAGTAATCCCAACCAACTGTATTTTTTGTGTAAATACCATTTTCGGTAGAGTCAGTCTGAGCAACAAGATTTACTAATTCACCTTCTTGTACACTATAATCAACAGTACCAACTACTTCAACAATGCCAGCTACAGCCGATAAGACACTAAATGAAGTTGATGAATTAATTGCATCAATTATATATACACCATCAAAACTTACAGTACCTATAATTGTAATACTCGCACCTACTTGATACCCACTGATATCAATTGTCTTAATATCAATGATAGTACCATCACCAATAATTTCTTGAATAGGGTGTTGGATAGTATAAGGAGTGCCCTGAGCTGTAATATCTGTATCTACTACAGTGTTAGCCATGACTGGTTCATACAAAGAACCTTCAGTAACTAATATTACCCAACGGTCTTCGGAAGATGTATAGAATCCATTAGTAGTTGAAATATCCTGAGCACTCAGAATAATATTTGCGGTATTTGGTGAAAGAGTAAATGTACTTCTCAAAAGACCTGTGGCTGAAAATGCCGGAGTACCAGACATAGTATAGTCAAACGTAAAATCCGTTACATTGCTAATGATAAAACTACCATTATATAAAGGGTCACTTACGCCGTCAATTACAACCTGCAATCCATTAGTATACCCATGTTTTAATATACTAGTAACAGTAGCAGTCGTACCGACGTTCGTTATTGAAGTAAGTGATTCACTAAAGGATTGATATCCCAAAAGTTCAGTTACATTTGTATTGAAATTTGTATAATTCGTAACAATTGACGTACCACCCTGAGTAACGTCATTATAACCAACTGAAAAATCGGGTATAATTAGAGTAGGGTTTATACCCAACTCACCGCTAACATTCCTTACAGGAAATCCTACAGGGCTTATATTGTAAGTACCCTTACCGTCCGTATCTACGATAGGAACGGGGGGGCGTGTTACATGATATTGAATCAAATTTGGGTCGTTGTAGTAAGTCGTAAACATTCAGAATCCCGATTAAACCTATTTGCAATTAGTTTATAATAAAGGTATCTGATTTTACTATTAAAAAACGAGATAATTTAACTGATTCGATTATTAAAGTTATCTAACTCTTCCTGAGTGCTTGCTTGGAACGGACTAAGGTCAGTATTACTGAAGGGGTCTTGGAACATCGGGAACCCTGCAGTTTCATATCCAATCACTTGCGCATTCGGATTAATATTACCTATAGTATCATTGTTTATATCCAAATTAGCAGGACTTTGTGGGTCTATGAATCCAACAGGACCTACAAATAAATGGTCGGGAAGTTGATAATAATCAAGTGTATTCCATCTCTTAGAAGTAGCATCATAAATAAATGTTGCTCTATAATGAACTGGTTTATCTGGAATACTAACATTCTCACCGAACATATAAAAATTTGTACTTCGAGCCATTGATAGTTTAGCAACTGGAGATGCACAAGTATCGGATGTAACATTTTCTGCGTTTAAAACGTTATAAACGTAAATCTGTGCTTTATTTATAATATGGTCACGGGTCGTACTGCCTGTTAATTGAGCCGTAGGCCAAATCCGGAAATAAAATTCGAATGTAAATCCATCTTCAGGAAGTGCGATACCACCATTACCAACATTAATCTCTACCGGTAAATAAATACAAAGACCTTTATCTAAATCAGGACCATCGTAATTAACGAAGTTTACTGTTTTAGCAATATCAGGTCTTGTATGGTCAAAAACCATTACCGCAGAATAATTCTGTCTATTATTGACAAGAACGTTGGTATCAGCTGGTCCATACATTAGCCCAGCATCCCAAATTTTATTCAAGTCATTAGGCCATGATGCAAAATTTGAAGTTGGAAACGATTCTACGGTACGTTGATAAATTGATGCTGGTTCAATATTTCTTGCAGATAATCTAAAATTAATATTTGTATTAGGTTCACTATTAGCCAACGGACCTATATTTCGTAAAATAAATCCACCAACATCATAAGTAAGTTGCCATTGGTATACAGCAGACGATGTAAATTCAGTAGATGAGGGAACTTGTTCTGTTACGGCTAAAAACCAATCATCGCTTATATCAGGAGTTGTTGCACTATTTAGAATTTGAGTCTTTGCAATATACGGTAAATAGTTATATATCACATACTGACCCTCGCTATAAGGCTCAACCGGAACTGAAACCCAAGTAGGTGCATATAATTCATAACTACCAGTGATATCATCGAGAGGTGTTTGGTCAGCTATTATAATATTATTTAGGATAGTATAGATTGCACCAAGATATGCCACTTTCTGACCTTCAGTATATGTTGAATTTAAAATCCAATCAACTACCCAAGGTTCCCAATTAATATTTGAATCAGGAGTATTAATTACATTATCCGTATCAAATATGGCTCTATAAAGTCGCGTACCACCACCATCATCATAAGTAACTAAATTACCCCAACGATAGTTAGCTCCTGTAGTCCAGTCATTTACAAGTTCAATGTAATCAACTATCCACGTACACCCACCTGAACTTTCTACACTTAATCTAAGTGTAGCTACATCACCGGAATCTGTTGTTAATATTGCAGGATTGAACTCTTTCTTTACAGCTTGTATAATACCAGTACCTGTACTAGTAATAGATATCGGAGTAGTATCAGGTAGTTCAAGTACTACCATATTACCTGATATAGACGCAATTTGATATAAAGTATCTTCAGTCAATGGCAGCGGTAATACATCGGATACATCTGTCTTTTTCAATTGAAGCTGTGAGCCAATACTCCATCCAGTAATATCAGTAAATGTAATTTCATCAGTCACAATGTTGACATCAATTGATGTATCAAATATTGTGTCATTTATTTCACGACTACCACCATAAAGAGTATTTATGATTCGACAATCGACACCAAAATTATCCATCTGTACAGAGTCTTCAATTGCACATTCAAAACTACTTGAATTTATAACTGACTTCTTAGAAGGAATTCTATAATCCCAATACCAAGGGTCTGTTCCTATAGTAAGTCGGATTATAACTTCATCTTCAGTGGTATTATCCCACGCAATCAACCCATTTAAGATTGATTCATAATTAAACTGATTACGAGCAATATCGCTACCCAGCGTTTCTAAAGGGAATGCATATCCCGGATTTACGTTACTAGACATTACTGCTCCATTTCCATTACAAATTCATAAGTTACAACTTCATTTGCGGGATTCGATGACTCGGCTTTAATTATTTCATAAGTACCATCGGCGTTGGCATCGGTTATATCCACAGGAACACCTGATAAATCAGATAAAGTAACATAATATTTAGTTACCCACGTACCTGTATAAAAAGCATTACCAATGAATCCATCTCGCCATACTGAATCTGAGGTTGCAGTTAATATCTGATATTGTGTACCATCTGTTAATCCAACGGGAACAGTACCACTTAGTACATTAAATGTCACGACATCATCCACACTAAATCCCGGATTTTGATTTTCCCTCAATTTTATGTTATTTGTATTAACTGTTATGTTATCATTTGTAAATTCACTAACAGTACCATCAGTTGCGTCACTCCACGGGGCAAGTGAACCATTAGGCTCAAAACGTCTAAATCGTATTACAGCACCGTCATGAGGTACTCCAGTACTATAAGTTTGGTTAAACGAAGAGCCTATATTAGTATATGGATTAGCAACTACTAAATTTGTTAAATTTGCGTCATTTACGCCAGTAGATACACCATGCTTTATAATACTGAAATTATCACCCACACATAATTCTATCATAGCTGCTTCTTCATTACCCACTAATGCAGCAGGCACTGAAAATATATCAATAGTATTTACTATTATTTTCATAAAATATGTAGTCCCAACTACTTTATAAGAAGCCTGTACAAAAGAACTTGCATCTACTTTGGTATAATAGTTAGTGTCAGTCACATAATATGTAAATCGTTCAGCCAAAATCCCATCCTCAAAAGCATCGCGCCATGCTTTAATAACAGGATTCACATCATTCATAAGAGCAAGCTCTTTCCATGTCGTATACGTCCCATTTTCAATACCAGTTCGTATATATGGTCTAGTCGGCTCGTCTATATTACCGATAGTTAATTGCATTGAGCGACCAGTTACGTCACTACCTGTAGGAGCACTTGAGGTAGTCATCAACATCCAGTCATTGATACTTACATTAGGTGAATTAAGTACAGTCGAGAACGCATTAATCGAATAGAATCCACTATGAGTAAGATATGTATTATTATAATCTAGGGATTCAGTACCAGTACCATATTCATGTGCATACTGATTATCAGTGGTAGGTAATGCACCATATGTATTACCATCTAATATAAGATTTGCATCCCAACTAATATACGCATTGCTATTACTACGCAATGAAA
>Ga0233413_10000550_pt1 | contig 17863 bp, 36 predicted proteins | sample Na_anoxic_6_MG_FD_189019 | JGI IMG/M metagenome (GOLD analysis project Ga0233413, IMG submission 189019) | Seawater microbial communities from Saanich Inlet, British Columbia, Canada - Na_anoxic_6_MG | ecosystem: Environmental > Aquatic > Marine > Inlet | place: Canada: British Columbia... | reverse complement strand
CGATTTTTGCTTTGACTTCATGTTATTAGCCCCACTAGGCTTCCAGCTTCTTTCCAGTTTTTACCACGAATTATCTTATTTATTGTAGTTTTGTTTACATTAAAATGTTGCGCTATTTCTTTTCTTTTTATGCCGAGATTATACATTTTTATAACATAGATAGCTTTATATAAATCCATCTTCAAACCCCTCTTATTTCTTATATTAATTATCTTTGGTACCCATCTACAATTTTCTGGGCTATATCCCTTATCTGGATCTCTTCTATCTATCTCTAGCCCTTCCTTATATCCATGCGACATAGACCATTCCTTAAATGCCCTTGGATCACTAGACCACTCTTTACAGACAGAGATGCCTCTTTCACCATAATACCTATATCTTATGTTGTTTTTATTCTCACATCTCTGCATCATCGATCTCAAGACTGTATAAAGCTTTGTTCTTGTCATCCCATGAGTTATCTTTTTTTGTCCCTTAATGCACCCACATGATTTAGTGTGTCCGCTCTTTACTTTATGCACAGTTGTTGTAAACTCTTTCCCACAATGACATACAAACACACCGTACCTTCTCTTTGTTTTTCCGTTTCCAGAGATCATCATTCCTAGGTCTTTCTTTAACTCTATCATCCACGTATCTGCGTTAGAGGACTGCTCTTTATTGTTCGGGTGGGACATTGCCGAGCGTCCGTTCGACGAGCCTGCCTTAGTGCGTCTTTTGCTTGTAGTGACAATATTTCCATCAATTGCGTATCACCTGTTAAATTGAAAGCTAATGAAAGAGCAAGCTTATACTTGAAATAGTTAATGAAATACTGAGGCCATTCTGTCTCATCGATATTAGCGTTGTATGCTAAGTATGCTGTAGTGTTGTCCGTGTTTAGTACAGATTGGTTCGTTTCAAACTGTCGTATAGGGCTTTGATAATACGAATCATGGTAAGAGTTGTTGTACGTTAACATATCGTTAGGGAGTAGGTAGTTGTACTTATATTTGAAAGTATCGTCTGCTGTTGCATAGGTAGAGTAGGTTAGGGTCTGCGTTCCTGTACCATCATCTAATAAATTAATTGCTGTTCCACCTAATGTGGCTGATACCTGACTAGTCTTACCTGAACTATTTACCGTGTAATACGTTGTTCCAGACGCTAGAGGTAATGGTAAATCTGACCCTGTAACCACGATAGGCAACCCGTCTGTTAGGTAGGTTGATGTTGTGGTGATGGTGATAAATGTAGCGTCTGAAGTAAAGGTATCTGTGCCTGACCCTAAAGCTAACCTTCTGATACTAAACCTCCAACTGTAGTCTGCTAGTATAGCCTGTTTAGTAGGCTCGTAGACCCTGTTGACCTTTTTAACTATTGGGAGAGTTAGAGTATCAAAGTCTATCTCATCAACGAAGCCAAGCTCAAATAACGTCATGTTCTTAATCTCTTCTGAAGTAATCCCTACTATTGCCATGTTATCTCCTTAAAGTTCTACTACTATATTCCACAACAATACACCAGCTATATCTGCTGCTAGATCGCCCTCATCTGGTACTTTATCATTTACATACTCTTTAAATATGCCTACCAATAGTACCCCTAGACTAGCTACAGGTCGCGGTACTCCTAGCTCTGTTAGCACGTCTACCCCTATGTAAGACAATGCAAAGTGTGCTTGCTTATCTAAAGGGATCGTGGCAAAGGAAAAAGAGCATAACAGGACTACACCTAGTATTAGGTTTCTAATCTTAGATGTAGTATTTCCTGTTTGCTTCATTTTACTGAGTAACTACTCCACGATCATGTAGTTTATTAATCAGATTTCCAACTATATCCGCTAACTCTGCTACTGTTACAGTGTCGGCATCTAAATTTGCTGGGGCCGTTAAGTTTGTCATCGGATCGACACCCTCGGTAGGCACGTTAAGAGACTTGATCTCATTCAATTCTTCGATGATGTCTATAGCAGGGGCTTCTACAACTGTTTCTGCTGCTGTACCTACTGATACCATGCCAGCTTGTCCTGATACTGCGTTGACCGTAGTGCTAGTTGCTGATGATCCTGCTGTATCTACTCGTTGTAATCCTTTGAATATGTCTGTACCGTTGCCTGTGCCTACTATTAGTCTGTCTGTTGAATCATCGTAGCTTAATGAACTTACTGCGTCTGAGTTGCTTAGACATGCTTGTGCCCCTTCTTGGAATAGGAACTTCTCATCTTCGTACATCTTGGTAATCTGTGCTTGAGTAGGTGCATAGGCTGTGATTCTTGCTAGTGCTAGGCTAGAGGTTAAGGCTGGCCCTGTAGTTCCATCACTTGCTAAAACACCTATTGCTAGAGGCAAAACACCTGTTCCAGTTAATGATCCAGCGTCTGTAACGCTCGTAGATACACTTACAGCGTCAATATATAACGTTCTTAACGTAGAACTAGTTCTAACAAAGTCAACCTTATGCCACTGTCCATCATCATAAGCTGCTGTGCTATCTTCTGCTACCTGTGCAGTCGCTCCATCGTCAGTACCTTTAATCGTTCCATCACTATTCATTCTTATATAATATCTTATCGTGTTACCTACGTTTGAAAAACCGATGTAGTTCTCTGCTGCTGAATTACCAGCACTTTTAAACCAGATGCTCATTGTCAGCGAACCAGTAGTAATAACGTCCCACTCAGCATTACTTGCTGCTGTCTGGTTATCTGTTGCCGAATATCCACTGTATGATAATAGTTCTGATGTTCCAGCACTACCGTCAACAGGGTCTTCATCTACTGTACCATTTTCCGTTAGGGCATTTGCGTGAACACATCTATCAGCTGTTACACTATTGGCTAACCATGCTCCTCTAATGTCTCCTGGCATCCATCCTGATTGAAAGGTAGTGGTGATTACATCGACCATCCCACTATTCTGAGTTTCGTTTGCTTCGATTAGCGTTAAGAATGTACTATCTGCTGAAACTATGTTGTCTCCTTTTGCAGAGATAGATAACTTGTCAGCACCACTCGCATTCAATGGTGGAGTAGAACTACTATAGTATGCCCTTACGTTTGTTAATCCACTAAAAGGCCCACTATCAGAAGCTACAAGCCCTCCGAGTCTCGTTATGCTTGAAGATGACAATACTAGTTCATCATTATCTGTGAAGTCTACGGCATTAACATCTTTACTAGATGCTGATTCCGATGTCCCATAGTCGTAAACTCTTCCGTCTGGATAGATAGCTGAGATACCGCCTTCTGTTCCTACGACTATAGTTGGTATAGGTAATCCTGTTGTAGCGTCTATAGGGGCATTAGGTAATACTTTCATTGCTACATCGTTGGTTAATCTACTAACGATAAGACCTAGTGAGTCATTAATAATCCAGCCTAGACTCTCGTTTCTCTGTTCAATGTTTCCTTTATAGTATCCTGTGATACCCGTTGTACTGTATCTAATCGATGAGTCTTTATTGAAGTCACAAGTGTTTAGATCATACTGTTTTGAAATACCCATAATACCGTTTAGCATTATTACTTTTCTGTACGGAGCCGCTCCACCAATATCACTACCAGAACCAGCGTCCAAAACCATCCACATAGGGACATCAGGATCATCAAGGTCATAAATTGTTATTCCATCTGTATCCCCTACGATTAAGGCCATTGCAGGAAATTCTGCTGTCGCTCCTCTTGTAGAAGTGTTTAGCGTTTCATTGTACCAGCTAGTTTCTTGTGTCTTGTCTCTCCAAGCTCCACCATCAGAGTCTCTAGAGGTATCGTATATAGATACGCTAGTAATCGTTGCTGAACTTGCTACGATCTTATTAATGGCACTGATAGCTATTGATTTAGCTGTTACGTCCTGTAGGCTAGATAGTCCTGTGACGGTTAGTGTCGTACCTGATAATGAGTCGTCGATGATATCGTTATTGATTGATACTGATAATACTGTTGCTTGGTTCGTACTACCTGTGACGATAGCTGAAACTCTATAGAATGTTAGTTGTGTATAGTCTGCTGATACTACGTTAATTGAATCACCAGCTGTAAGTCGGTTATCCTCAAAGTATCCTGTAGTGGTTACTGTGTCTGAATCTTCGTTATAGTAGTTGTATGAAGACGGCACTACGCCATTCTTCGTGCTGTTACTCGTTAATACTAGGTTCTCTCTAGTGAATGACATAATGGAATCTCCTTAATTGTGTTATATCATTGTTTTTTACATGGAAATGCCCCAGAGCGGAAACAATGAAAACCACTCTGAGGCACATAAATTCAATCTACGGTGTTAATGTAGTCAATGCTACGGTATCAATCGTGCCTGTTCCTGCTGTTACAACGGTTACTCGATAGAAGGTCAGTACAGTGTAGTCTGCCTTATAGTTCATAATCAAGTCACCAACAGTCATCCTACGTTCAACGATACTTCCAAGAGTTGTAAGATCGTCATCCGATGCGTTGTAGTAAAACCATACTGATGGTACTACGCCAGCTTTCACGTTGTTAGTAACGATACTTAGGTTAGTTTTTACAAATGCCATAGTGTTTGCTCCTTTTCTTTAGTTTGGTTTACTTACTAGTCGATTACATCGTCAGTGTGGATAGTTACAACGCCATTAACGTCGATAACTCCAGCACCAGCACTATAAACGGCTCCGATTTGCCATGCGGTTTTCACTGGAACCCAGTCAACCATAGTCTGCATATCATGCCCAATTGCCAGACCTACGGCAGCTTTATGGAAAGCATAACCGTCACGCTCAACACCTGATGGACGTGGTAAACCACCTTCATCTCTGTTACCGATCATTTTGAATGTGAACCCTAAGAAAGTGTCGATCTCACCATGTACTAATGCTTTAACTGAGTTGTAGTCTGAACTAGTAACTTGAGTTGTAGCTAGTAACTGTGATTTCTGTTGTGAACTGTATACGATTGTTCGGTCTTCGTCTGGAACGTTGTTCTCATCTAAGGTCTGTTGTGCTGCAAGTAGAAGAGTCATGCTCATTCCAAGTCCTGCTCCACCAACTGTGGTTGTAGATCCAGCGTCTAGTGCGTCAAGAATAAGTTGGTCTTCTCGTCGTCCAATAGCTTTCACTGTGTTCTCTGCGATAATCTTCTTATCGTCGAAGTTTAACTTGTTTAGATCAAGCGTATCTTCGTAGTCAAATGCGTCCCAATCTTCCAATGTTACTGTTACTTTTGATCGTCCAGCGTTCATTGCTACAACATCGTTCCCTCTGTTGTGTTGTGTGGCTACTCCTGAACCAGCTTTAGGGAAACGGTGTGTTGCTCCGATAACCCCTGTTTTTACTCTTACACATTCACGTAGTGATTTAACACCTTGATACGCTAACTTTACTTCTGAATCATAACTATTCACGAAAACTTCTGATGCTGCTTGTACCATTATATATACTCCTTCTTTTATTATTTAGACTCTTGGTGAGCCAAAACTTTTAAAAGGGGTCTACCAATGGTAGATGGGCCTCAGTTCTGGGGCGGTGTCTTTACTAATAGTTTATCATAACATTCTAATACGTCAAATCATCACCTTATTTGTCTAATGCAGCCATCAGCTTGCCTGGTCTACCTGATGCTATCCGTAGGTTCTCAATCTCTATACGTCGATGATCTGTTGTATCTTTGTTAAGGTATTCCCTTGCTAACTCTGCGTCTGGTGCTAGTCCTGATAGGTTGGTGATGTTTGTTGGTACACCACCTGTACTTTGCCCAAAGGCTCCTTTTACTTGGTGCATAGCTCCTATGAAATCAGCACCTTGTGATTCCATCATGTCTATTAGTTTGTTCTTAGACTCTGATGTGAAGGCATTGCTATTAAAGATAAACTCCTTGGTTTCCCTGATGATGTTCTCAGCGTTATCTCCTAGCTGTTTCTTTTGACCGTCAACCCATTTCTTTTGGTCGATGTACTGTTGCTCTTCAGTGCGTGTATCTAGCACCCCTACGTCTGACATGATCTCTAGGATGGCTACACTTACGTCATTAGCTTGTCGTCTGTTTAGGGCTAGGTTATCGAACTTATCCGCTAGTTTATCGGTGATCCCTTTCATCACTTCCTTAGTAGCGTCAGGTGTTTTCTCATCAAAGTACTTCATAAACTGTTCTGGTGGTGCGAAGTCTTGGAAGTACTCCTCTTTACTCTCTACAAAGTCGTCCTTAGTAGATACCATCTTCCTCATATCTGCTAGACGTTTGTTAAGGTTGGCTTCTTTCTCTCCTACTTCTTTAAGAAACTCTTTAGCTCCATCAGCATTGAATTCATTATTATCTTTAAATAGTCTCGGATCAATGTCGTCATATAGCACCTTGCTTTCTTCTTTTGGTTCAGGTGATGATTCCTCTGGCTTGTCAGGACGTTCACCCATGAGTGACACTGACTCCTGTGGTGTCTCTGCTGGGGCTTCTGGTGTCTCTGCTGGAGTTTCTACTGCTACTTCTTCTGTTGCTTCTTCACTCATTATTTATCCCCCAATAGGTCTACGATGTTCTCTTTAGTCATCTCTTCATTAGTTTCAATGTTGCGTAGGTTAGCTACTTGTACTAGGTCTTCCCTGGTAAAACTCATAGGTTTCTTCATGATGATAGCTATTAACTCAGCACTGTTATCTTCTACCTCTAGTTTAGGCATCTCACCGTTTACAGCCTGGATCTCGAATAGGTGCTTCATGTAGAATTGTACTGCTGTCTGAGCGAATACCCTTTGTTCTGGCTCCATCTTTGATCGTTGGACGGCATTAACCATCACCGTTATGTTTGGTATGTTCATTGTTTTTTAGTTCTCCTTATTTTATTTTTATCTCTTGGGCTAGTATGGTCTTGATATACCTCACCATTGTCTGCTCGCCTATCTTTGAATAGGTACTTATGATGGCTGATATACCGTCCGTACCTTCCTTAACTCCGTAGTTAGGATAACCCTTTATTGAATACGCTTCTAAATGTTCTAGCACTGCCTTTCCTGACGGTGTGCTAAATACATCATGAAATTGACGTATCTTGTCTACTCTCTCCTGATCCCTCTTCTTGTTTAGATCCTTATGCTCTTGTGTCTCCTCAAATAACATTTACACCTCCATTCCTTGTGCTACTACTTTCCCCATCTCCTTTTGATTCGCTGCTTCTACGTCCATCTGCGCTGCTTGTTGGGCCTGTGCTTGATCTGACTGTGCTTGACCTTGAGCTTTTTTCTCAGCTTCTTCCGCTGTGTTAACCATATCGGCAGGGAGTCCCGTATCTTTCAGGAATGTCGGAATCATCTTTTCTTCCTTTACCCATTTGTCATATAGTCTGCCTGTAGGATCAAACTGCATTAACGTAGCTGCTGCTGCTAACATCGCTTGTGCTTGTTCGTGCTTTAAGAGCTTGCCAATAGGGGTGACGATGTTTACTTTGTACTTTAGTCCGTCGATATCGTCTAGGTCGAACTTCTCTCTAAACTCTTCACCCATCACGTTAGTATCGGTTAATACGTCGATGATTCGTCTAACTAGTGGTATCTGAAACTCTGCAAGTAGTCTACCGAATACTGAGTTTAATGATTTACGCATCTCCATGATTCGCTGACGTACTTCTGTTGCCGTTAAGTCTCTATTGCCTTCATTTGGTAACGTAGACGAATAAGTATCTTTCTTAATCTGCATCTCTAGCTCTGCTGATTTGTACTGCTCCAAATTGACGTTCGTATTGAAGTTCATCGGTACCACTGAATCATGAGGGTCTGGTACTACGTTTATTGCTAATGGTGCAAGCTCAAAGCTATCCACGTCTATCATATCGTCTTCACGGGCCAATAGTGGCGGTATGGCAAAGGCTAGGACTCTCATGGAGTAATATTTGAATAGGTTAAGGGTCTTTATGTCGTTAATTGCTGTCATTCCTGGGCCACGTCCGTATGCTTCACCAGCACATTTGTTCCAACGTAGTACGATAAAAGGGTTAGTCTTGTACTCTCGGTGTATTAGCTCGTTCTTCTCTTTTTCATCGACAACCTGGTAGTGGTAGACGTTCAGGTCGTAGTCGAACCAAGTAGACTCAATGATGGTTACCTTATCTTCCTTCTGGTCTTCTGCTACCTCCATGCCTTTTAGTTCAGGCCATTGAGCAGATAATAGCTCTCGTTTAAGTTCGTACTTCCTAAATACACCTCTCACTTCAGCGTTGACTCCCTCTTCAATACAATACTCTCTGGTAGGGATTGCTTTAAATAGTAGAGGGTTTCTAGGTGTTCCTGGTAATACTAATAGGCAAGCTGTCCCTGCAAATAGGTCATAACAGAATTCACTAAAGGCCATATCGAAGGCTGAGTTGTTCTTGTACTCGTTGGCATGGTCTGTCATCTTTGCTAGTTCGTCGTTCACTTTACCTCGTTGTTCTTCTTCAAACCTCATACCAGCTTCAAGGGCTATCCATTTGGACATTGGTGGGGCTAATACCTCTTGCATCGTGTTCACAAAGTCGTTAGCTGCTTGCTCTCCGATAGAGCTAAATAGGTTCTCTCGTCTATCTTGGTAGTTAGGGTCAATGCTCTCGCCAGCTACGGCTTTTTGATAACCGTCACGGGCTGGCATAGTATACTCAAAGATGTCTCGGTACTCTGTGTCCCATGATGACTTGATGCTGTATGCGTTACTATATCTATTTGATACTTCTGATGCTGTTAGTTTCATATCATAACCTTCTTTCTTGCATATTTTCCCCTTACTCCGCTAATCAATTGGCTAGTGTATGATCTGCTAAATCCTAGCATTTTGCTTATCTCTAAGTAAGTTAGTCCGCTATTTCGCAATCTCTTCATTTCTTCGATAATCTCACTATTTGCTTCGCATTTGATTAAATTATTTTGATACATATGTATAGTATTTTCATGTCTCGTATTCCATTCTAGATTTTCAACACGATTATCCCTCTTGTTTCCATTCTTATGATTAACCATTGGCTTTTCTTCAGGGTTTGGAATAAATGTTTCAGCAATTATTCTATGTACTGTTTTGTATTTCTTTTCATCACCCTTCCATAATCCTATGATGTCATATGCGCTATATCTACTAGGACTCATATATTTACCTTTTCTCCAATAACATTTATTCTTCTGCATTATAACTCTGCCATGAACATATATTCTTCCATCTGTATCTGCGCTATATCGTCCATCATACCCATCTATTTCCTTCATTATCCGAGTACCTCCGTTGCTAATGGTTTAACTGGTGCTGCTTGTGTATCTCCTGCACCTAACATCTGTCTACGCATAAGGTCGATGGATGATTTACGCTTATCTAGTGCTACCTTCTTTTGTTCTTCTATCTCTGTACGTTCTTCGTCCTGTTGCTTCTCTAGTGCTGATGCCTGTTTACGTCTAGCCTCATCACCTTTGATTGTTTGGTCTATCGTTGCTAATGAACCAACTGCTCCTAGCCCTGCTCCTATTAATGATAGTGTTCCTGCTGCCATGTGTTATCCTCCTAAAGATATTTTGCTACTGTGTCGACAACATAACCACGCCTCTTTAGTAGGTTTATAAAAGATTGATTCTTATAACCTATAGTCGCACCCATCTTTACACTTACGCAACTATGTTGACGGGCTATGTCTTCTATCGTCTTTAAATATCTTAACACAAGTCGTAAGTTACCTCTAAATTCTGGTTTAATGTAAAATACTACCTCTGATAAACATAGCCCTCCCAAGTAATCGTCTGTAATAACGTAGGCAAATACGCCTGTGTTCTTGATTGATACCCATTTGAGTAAGCCCTGATCCCGTAGGTTAGCCACTAATGATAACACTCGGTCTACGTCTGTTATGGTTCCTAAGTCCTTGGCTACCTGTTTCACCCAATAGATGACAGGATCTTTGGTTGTCTGGTCTAAGTCTCCTAATTTATCTTTCATTTACCGATCGTTCTTTCATTTCCAATCATTGCAGTTCTATCGGATAATCTTTTTAAAACATCACTAGAGTTGTGCCCGTCAAATTCTACTCCATCATATTCTGCTATTTTTCCAACAACCATGCTCTCGTATTTGTTTGGACAGTGGTAACTTATCTGATTTCCTGCTGAAGAATACATCCCTAGCAAAAACCATCCTTCATAATGATTTAACTTTAAGTAGCAATCTCCATTATTTTGCAAACACATGTTAATCCATAACAAGCACCTATGTTCATATAGCTCCTCAATTGTATGATAACCATCACTAACCTTGCTCAAATCGTCTACCTCTATTGTTATTTTATCCACTTCTTCCTCCTTTAAACTCTCACCCTTATGCTTCCACCGTATTTCTTGCTTACCTTGCCTCTTTTGCGTGTCTGCACTGACTCTATCATTGGAAGTAGGCTAAAAGCGTCTGCTCCGTGACTGCACCAGTTATGTAGTGGTGTATTCTTGAATATCTGCCTATTCTCGTCCCATTCTCGTTGGTATTGCTTGAGTGCTTCGTGTCCGTCCTTGGTTGTCTCTTCGTTGAAGTAGCATCGTGATAGAAATGTCCTTACCCTTTGGATAGCTCCGTAGATATCTCGTCGTGCTGGATGTATCTTAATAGGGTGGACTCCTAAGTTCTTTAGCTGTTGCTGTACGGTTACTGCTCGCTCTCCACTAGTTAGCTGTCGCTGGTTGCCGTCATGTGGTAGGTGGTGCATTGCGTATTGGTAGCCCTTTCCCTGGCATACACTAGCGTAATGTCCTAGTGCGTAGTTGCTGTTCTCGTAGTAGTCGATAACGTAGATATCCTTCTGAATAAACTGTATGAACCATATAGCCATCTGGTCTGATATCCCTAGATCCCATAAGGTGTGGACAGGGTAGCCTGAGTCATAGCTGTAATTGCCTACTTTGTCGCTATATTGACGCAACATGTCGCCATAGTAAGAACCGTGGTTAGCACCCTCAAAACTACAATAATACTCTTGTTGAATTATTGATTCATCCTTGCCCCTGGCCCTTTCCTCTGCTAGGTCTGCTGGATTTACTACCCCTGTATCTTCTATCGTTAATAGGCTTGATATATGCTCATCTTTAGTCTTTAAGTACTTATACATGTCATAGCAATGATTTTCACCACGAGGTGTGCTATTAAAGATTATCCAGCCCTCTGTTTCCTTCAGGATAGGCTCTATTGCAAGCTCATAAAGGTTAGGTCTTTGGAGTGCATACTCTGATATTATTACGCCACTCAGACCGCTTCCAACACGCTTATCAAACCTATCTCCACCTAAAAAACTGATGATGCTACCCTCCTTGTTTGGGTTGCGTGGATCTTTAAGTGATATCTTCATCTGTTGCTGGTCTACCTTATGTATCAAGGCTTCTGGTACAAAATCAAGGTACTTAACTCCGTCCTTTGTTACTCCTTGCCATAAAGCATTTCTTGCCTGTTGAGTCTCGGGTAGTAGCACCCAATAATTTCCCACTTTCCTTATTGCCTCCGCTATCATAATATTGAATGAAAACAAATCCTTGCCTGCTCTCCTATGCCAGATAAGTATAGCCTTTCGTATGCCTTCATTAAACCATCTATCCCAAATATCGCTCTGATAATCTCTTAGCTCAAGTAGTGGTAAGTTTATTTCCATTATGCTTCTATATGTGTCCAGTGATGGCCCTTCTTAATCCCATTAATCGTAGATATACTAACATTAAATATTTCCGCTAGTTTCTTTTGCATTATACTACTTCTCATTATAATCCTTACGTGTTGATCTTTTAGCTTTGACCCACCCTGCTTCTCTCCCTGTGGCCCCTTATTTAGCCCTGTCGCATGTGCATGTATATTGTTTTCTAGTTGCGTACACCACTCTAAATTTGATACGTCATTGTTTGTCTTGTCACCGTCTTTATGGTTCACCTGTGGCTTATTGTATGGATTATCCAGGAAATACTCACACACTAGCCTATGTACTGTCCTTCTATCATGCTTCTGGTTTATTCGTAGATCTACTCTATAGTAACCTCTATTGCTTACTTCTGGATTGAGGTATCTTCCTTCACGCCAATCCTTATCGCCCTGCACGAATCTACCATGACTATATACTCTCCCATCACTGGTTATTGAGTATAGGCCTTCATAGTTTTTAATTGGTTTCATTTATTTTCCTTACTGCTTCTAGTATTAGAGCCGTAGGATCATCACCATAAGATAGAATCTTATATAAAGGACTTTTCCCTATACTCCACAGATCTAAATCCTCACTATAGTTTGTACTCAGCTTATACTCTTCTGCTAGGATGCTTGCTATTTCTCTGTCTGACTTTGCGACATACACTGGTTCCCCATTATCATCGTGACAATATATTGAGCAATACCATAAGCCTTCCCACACTAATTCATGTTTCTTTAGTATCTCTTCAGCGTGTTTAGGCAGTCTATCCATTATCCAGTTCTTTCTATCTGTAGCGCATTTTCTATTATATCTATACACAATCTCATCACTTTTGATCCATTCTCATTATCATATAATACTGCATACATTATCTCTAGCTCTGTCTTTGGTATCGCTACCGTAATAGGACTATATTCTTGGTTATCCATAAATCTCCTCTATCTTTTCCACTACTTCACCTATGAAATTATGTTTATCTACTAGTACAAAGATGTCTTCTACCTGGAGTATCTTCTCTAAAGCTCTGCCTAGTATATCGTAGGGTGAAAGCTCATACCTTAGTGCGTTATCCATTACAACCAGTTCGTTTTGTTTGGAATAATAGAATCCATCCCTTGCTTGAACATGGTTGCTAACAATCTTGTACCACCATATTCCTACTGGATCTAGTACCTTATGCTCAAATTTAAGCGGTAGTCGTATCATATATCTCCTTGATTGCTTTGAATGCTGTCTCTAATAGACCACTATCTGACTCCATAATCTCTGCTCTATACTTTGTATACTCTGGACATAGCTTTAGCTTAAAGATTGCCTCTAACCCTCTAGCTGCTATTTCGTAGGGTGAAACCCATAAATTGTCCTTATTACAACAATCAACACAGTCATACTCTCGAATATATCTTTCATCTTGGTCATCCCAAAATACCATATCGCCCTTATGCAAAACCTGTTTCTCAAATCTCTCAGGTAATCTCTGCATCTTCATCCTCCCCGTAGTAATTATAAACTGATTCTAATACTAGTATCATGACTAAGCATATCCCTAGAAATATGATAAAGTTTCTCATATACTGCTGTTGTAAGGTTCCTGCAAAACGTCATGCTTCATAGTTTCCAGCATCCCTAGCTTCTCCAAATAGTCTATCTCTCCGTATATTGCCGTTTCAAAAGTATCATCTCTGTTCATTTTCAGTATCGCAACACCACGAACGTCATCCACACAAACTTTATTCAATATCTCTGTAAAATCATTTATATTCATTGTTTCTCCCCTTTATACTCGTACGGTGGCACTACCTGACTCAGCCCTTGCTATGACTAGGTTCTCTTTTTCTCTAAATAATTACAAACCATACTCCAAGTTACCTCGTCTGGCACTTTATCGTGGTATTTCTCTGTTGTTGCATAAGCCCAAGCCTGTATTACACACCAATATAGCCAATTTCTGGGTATTCTCCTAGTTATCCATAGGGCGATGTTCACTCTTTTGCTCCGTTCGTTACTATATTTATGCTGATATTGCCCTTATGTTCTGTAGTAACCTCTGATTTATCTACATACATACCTAATGCTTTACCTTTAAGCTCTATCATTTTGCCTGCTGTGGAGTGCTGGTTAGCGTCCTTTGCATCTTGCTTTACTTCATCTAATTCTTTGAGGTGTGCTGTGAGGTCATAATCTAGTAATTTCATCTGATCTGCCCTTAAACACTCGATCCTAGCCCCCACCTTACCGTCTTTCGCTAGTTCACTTGCCTTGACGTGTATTGTCTCTTGGGCCATGTTCTCAGCATCGTAAGCATCTCTATATGCGTCTGATTGAGACATGCCCTTTATTATGTTCCTTGCGAAGGTTTCCTGTTTTAGTGTAAGGCTATCAGCCATTTATTAATCCACATGAGTTATATCCAGCTATATACATTTCTCTTGCCTCCATAGCCTCTTCCTCTGTATTAAAGTATCCTATGCACTTCCTGTGATCCCCTCTTTTCATGTGTGCCACCCATTTCTTACGCTGCTTCATAAAATACACACCAACATACTTACTTGTTCTCTTTTTGTTTGTTAGATAGTTTTCATACGAATGTACAACATTCTGACTCTGTGTACACCATTCTAAGTTTGAAGCTTTATTGTTCAGCATATCTCCATCTATATGATTAACGCACGGATACTTACTTATGTTCTCTACATACTTTTCAGCTACCATCCTATGGACAAACTTACTCTTACCGCAAATAGAAACTCTCATATATCCTCTGCTATTAGGATGTTGCTTTAAGTAATCTTTTTTATGTCTACTAAAAACCCTCCCATCTCGCATTACTATATAGTTAGCTTCTTCTTTGGTTAGGATCATGCTGGAACCACAAATCCCTGCTCAGTGCATACCATCTGTTGATCCACGGTTAATCCATTAACTACTGCTATGACGGCCTTTACGTCTAACTCGTCCACTGTTTGTTCGTATTGTTCTTCGTATCTACTATTTTGACTAATTTCGGAATATACCTCTTTGGTTATTCTTATTTGATACATTATAGGATCTCTGGGTTAGTTAGGTTCTCTAGTTCTTCTAGTGTTACTACTGGTGTTTCTTCTTGTGGTTCTTCACCGTAGATATCTAGTATTTTGTTGCTTAATGTGTTCATAAACTTGATGTCGTCTATGTTTAGTGCTGTGGTGTTGACTCCTTCTAGTTTTAGGCTCTCGTAGGTTAGCTCCATACTATCAGTGTCCATTTTAAAAGTTACCTTTGCAGTTTTAGTCATTGTTTTTTTCCTCCATTAGTTTTACTAGTATTTCATATACATCGTCTACTGTTGTTGCTACCCAGATGTTGGATTCCATCGCTTCACATGGTTGTCTGCTTATCTTGTAGCCGTTCATAACCTTGTCTATTACTATTCTATCCATTATTAGCTTTAAACTCTGTATTCTCTTGCTCTAGTTGCTTACATAGTACCTTATACTGTTCGATCTGCTTCTTTGATTCTGCTAGTGCCTCCTTTAACTTTTCGTTTACGTTCCTTAGTTGTTTGCTGTCACTATCTGATCCTACTCCACACTGGGCCATTATGTTCTCTGCGTTCTCTATCATCATCTTGAAGTTGTTGTCCTTTAATATAATTGAGTTACCTGCTGGTGACATGAGTGCCATTATGATCCCTTTGTACTGGTTTATATCCATTAATTCTGCTCCTTTGGGTTTAATCGTTCTGCTAGTGCTTCGTCGTCTGGTTCTCCTATTACTTTAATCCTGAAATGGTCTACTAACTCTGTTGCTTTCTTGATTATAGCATCTGCTTCATCAATAAACGGTAATATCTTGTCTAGGAAGTCTTTGGCCTCATCTTTTGTGTTGTGAATATGTGCAGACTCAAACCGTTTCTTTTCGTCCTTCTCTGTCACTACTGCATACATCAAATATCCTGACTCTGGTGATATATACTGACTTACAACCGTTGCCTTAAATGCACTACGCTCTTTTGGACTTGTACAATATACCTCATCCCCTACGTTCTTACGCTCTTTCATACACTACCTCCATTGTTTTCTACTCATATTATACCCGATTAACACTTATGAATCAAACCAGATACCATATAATTATTCTTAGTCACTACCTTATATGGGGTTCCTGGTTTAGATTTTGTTATTCGGTCTATCTCTACCTCATCTTTTGCATATAGGTTAAATAAACTTACTACCATTTCTGCTGCATCTAATACACTCATACAGAGCCAAGTAACAGATATGGTGAAATAATAGAATGCTATATTCAGCCGACTATCTTTAGTTCTTTTGTTTAGATATTCATAGAATTCTTGTGAATCATCTATGATAGATTTTAATATATACGCTTGTTTCTCTTTGGCATACATGATCTTATCACCCTTTTTTAGCATCTTTACCTCTCTATAGAATCCGTCTGGGCATAGTATTTCATGGTCTTTCGTTACTGTTACAACGTTGTCACCGAAGTGGATGTTGTACATCGGCTGGATATGTTCTTGTGATACTTCAGCGTCACGTACTACCATACGGCCCTTATTCCAGCTATATACTGAGAATTTACCCCTTATATTTGCTAGATAACGCTCTCTTCTTAACTTTGGATCATATATTACTGTTTTGGACTGCATATAGCTATTATAGCAAACCTAGTTTGAGTAGCAACCATACTGCTACCCCTACTGTGGCTGATGTCATAAAGACTGCTACTAGGATCAACCATAACGGCATACCGTGATTCTGTGGTTTTGCTAGGTCGTCTAATGCTTCAAAGTCCATCTTAGAGTATTCATGCTCTGCGTTTGGTGCTTGTTGATATGGGTTTGGGTTATTATATTCCATTGGTTTATCCTCCGTCATTGTTTCTATCTCTTTCATTACTAAGCCTAGCCTATTGTTTATATTTAGTATGTCCTCCCTAGCTCTTAGAATATGTCGCTTCATTTCTTCTTTAGTCATTTTTGTGTCTCCATCCATTGTTCTGCTGTTATTGGGTCTTTTTTAATAAAATAGTAATCTCCATCGTCATCACCGCATTCAAGATGATCTGGACGTTCACAACCAAACCCAGCACCAAAGCAACATTTGGAACAACAGTTATCAAAATTCTCTTTTATTCGTGTGTATGCCATTGTCTATCCCTCGCTTTCTATCTTATCTAAAGCATTTATTATTGCAGTGAGTCGGTCTTTATCGTCGTATAAAAACCTTTCTAAATGGTCGTGTTCTTGCACTCTCCACATATTATGTTCTTTAACGTCACAAAGCTTATCAATAAAGTATACTGACAGCTTATAATACTCCGCTAAATGGAAGCATATTTCTATGTCGGATACTTGAATATACTGAATAGTTACTTGCTTGCCGGTTGGTACACTCGCAAGCTCTTCTCTGCGATAATACGCGTCCTCAATATATTCTATCCCCTTAGAGCGTAATACTTCTTCAGATTCTTTTGACCTTCTATTCATAAAAACTCCTTAAACCTTATAACCTCTACAGGAATATCCATATACCACATCAGCCACCCCTGACCGTCTCCACCAACGTAATCATTAGGGTTATCATAATAAACGACCGCATACTCAGAACTGTCTTTACCAAAAAATTGAGTTCTATATTCAGCGACAACCCTTACATCAGGCATGTCTTTATCAGTTAGCCCGTCAGTACTAATCCATTTGCTCATCACTTCTCCTCTAGTTGTTTAATTGCTTCAACTACATCTAGTAAATAAACATACTCAAACGATTCCAGTGTGTCTGAGTGAAATTGTTCTAACTCTATAATTCCTTTCAAAGCCTTAATAGCTCCTCTCTTCTCTGCCTTGGCTATTTCTTCCTCTATCGTCTTGGCTATAATCATTCGATCTTCTTCTACGTCAAATATTGATTGCTCATAATGGCATTCAAGGATCTCCACCCAATCATATACATCTTTACTCTCTTCCATGACCCTAGCCTTTCTCTCTGCTTCTGATTCTTCGCTTATTACTTCATAGTAATTAAGACTTACCATCTTTTATTCTTTCAATATGCCGATCAAATATAGATAAGTCGCCATCAAACTCTAGCTTTAATTTAACTAATACCTCTAGCTGTGCTTGCTTACGTTCTTTTAGTACTGTTTTCTCGTGATGGATAACCACCTTTAACATATCTTCCGTTTTCATTGTGCCTCTTAGATTGTCGAGCATATCCTCGGCTAACCGCTGTTTAAGGTCTTTATTTGTCATTTTTAACTA
>Ga0233413_10000549_pt1 | contig 17871 bp, 19 predicted proteins | sample Na_anoxic_6_MG_FD_189019 | JGI IMG/M metagenome (GOLD analysis project Ga0233413, IMG submission 189019) | Seawater microbial communities from Saanich Inlet, British Columbia, Canada - Na_anoxic_6_MG | ecosystem: Environmental > Aquatic > Marine > Inlet | place: Canada: British Columbia... | reverse complement strand
ATAAAAAAAAATGAAATAGAAAATGAAATAAAACAAAAAGAAATAGAACAAATTAATAATTATGAATTCATTTTTTTTTATAAATCTTCGAAAGAAAATATTACTAGACAAAATAATTATATTGATTATTTAATGAGTAATTTATTAGAAAGTGATTATAATAAAGACTTAGTATCACCTGAATATAATTTTTTAAATATAGACAATGAACTTGATAATAATATAATATCTAATTTAAAAAAAAAAATAAAAATAAATAATCAAAATATTGAATTAATTAATAAAAAATTACATAAAATATGTGAACATCAGATTATTGAAGATTATGTTGAAGGTGGAGTGGAAATGGAAATGATTAAAATAAATTATTGTCAAATATGTCAATTAACAATGTAATTTTTGTAAAAGTGTTTTATTTTACAAAATAATATTTAAAAAAAATTGAAGTTTAAATTATTTAAATAAAATAATTCAAATAATATATTTATAGTAAATGCCTATTTCTAAAGATAATACCAAATATGAAAATAATTATACCAAATATGTGGAAAGTTTATATAGAAATCGTATAGAACCACCCATTGATGATTCACTATTCTCTGATAATATACTTCCCAATCAATATACTATTCTAGATCGTGTTGATTTTACCAAATATGATACATATAGTATTGATCCAGAAGGTTGTGAAGATGCAGATGATGCTTTTAGTATTTATAAAGAAAATGGACTTCTTTACTTAGCAATTCATATTGCTGATCCAACTCATTATATTAATTTAAATTCTACACTATGGTCTAATATTGTTGATAAAGTAGTCACTCAATATCCTTCGAATAGAAAACCACTTCATATGATTCCATATGATATTATGGAACGTTCGAGTTTAATGGTTAATAAAGAAGGTGATATTAAAAATGCGATTACTATTTTAACTACTATTGACGAAATTTCCTATAAACCAGGTAATATAAAATTATTATTTACAAAAATAAAGGTTAAAGTAGAAAATGGATTAAGTTATAAATCTGCTTGTAAACAAATATATTCAAATGACGCTCTGTTTATAGGTATAAGAATTAGTAATGCTTTACAATTAATAAGAGGCTCTAAAACGATTGGACTAAAATTAAATGATGTGTCTCATTCATATATTGAATATATTAATAACATACCTTATTTGTATAGAAATAATGATTATGAAATTCAAATGAAACAAATGATTGCTGAATTTGCGATTTTTGCGAATTCATTTGTTGGGGAATATTTAAAATTAAATTTAGATGGGATGGGTATATTCAGAACATGTGAAGCAAAAGAATTATTAAGTAATATGTATAATTTAAATGGGAATGAATTATTAAATGAAATTATAACTAATGGAATTAGAGCAGAATATCTGTCAACAAATGCGTCACATGATTTAGTTGGTATGCCAGAATACTCGCATTTTACATCTCCTATTAGACGATTATCTGATTGTGTATGTCATTATTTGTTAAAATATATATATTTAAAAAAAAATGATAATAATATTCCTATACCATTTTCGCAACCTGAATTAAATGTATTTTCCAATAAATGTTTAGAAATTACAAGAAGTATGAAAAAAATCCAATATAAAGATATAAAATTTAGATTAATCCAAACCATGTTCAATATGTTGTTATTGAAACCATATTTATATTTATTTTATTATATTACTAGTTATAGTGGACTCTTCTTAAATATAATAATATGTAAAATTAATGACCATACTATTCATTTATCTTATACCCTAAAAATAAAAGATTGTAAAATAAAACCCAATAATAAAAATATATTCTGTGTAAATATAACAAAGGTTCATCCCATTCAAAAATTTGATGAGGGAAGTATTCCAGAATTAGATTATGATATTAAAAATAAAAATAATGATAGTGATCAATCACATTAATATTCGTATAACTAAAATAATAATATAAATTTACTATTATTATTTTATAATTATTTATTTTCTAGATTTTCTAGATGTTTTTCTTTTGGATTTTCTTTTTCTAGATGTTTTTCTAGATGTTTTTCTTGTTTTTCTTTTTCTAGATGTTTTTCTATATGTTTTTCTAGGTTTTCTTTTTTTACCGCCAATATGGTATGGCGCTTTCCCTGTCATAACCTCGCCTCTCTTATAACTATATGTAGCATTTCGACTATCAGTATCAGTAAATCCTGCAGAACAAGATAAATCTATAATAATTGTATCTGTATATCCTTTCTCTGTTAAGTCTTCTAATATTTCACTTAATCGCATCTGTGTATCACCCTTGGCTTTATTACTTCTTGAATTATATGGTATATCTATTACACTAGAATCAGGCATCCCTGTCTCACCTAAAAATAATACAGTATTATTGTATGGATTTGAAGTAGTATCTGAACGCTCATCTGAAATTATAGTATATATTTTATCTAAATACTCATCACCTTGGTCCCATTTCTCCAATTGATATCCCTTATCAATATTATCACGATATTTACTCGCAGCTGGCTCCCAATGTGTATCCTTCGATTCCATAAACCTAGGTTCTACTTTTCTTTTTGAAGTGGCTGTTTTTACAGTTTCTTTACGCACACCATCTATTCGTTGTATAAAAGAACGCAACGATTTACTTAAATCATCTATTCGTCGTTGAGCCATTTTGACAGACTTAAACTGTAAATTTAAACCAGAACTTGGTTTTAATATACCGTCAGTTAACCATTGTTCTTTATTTAATTCTATAAATCGACTCATTTCATTACCCATTTCCAATAATTCACCATCTTCTATAAAATTACATACACCAGGAATTGTCGCATTTACTTTACGAATATTAATGTCAAAATCATGGATTGATGTGGGTTCACTGCTATCTACATTTCCATGAGTTGTTATAAGCAATATTGCTAATTTAATATCAACTGTTGGAACTGATGTTGATACTGGTTTTGGTATTTCCAAGTTAGGGTTTTCAGGTTCCAATTCGGGGTTTTCACTGCTAAAAACTCCACCACCTCCTCTCTGTCTTTTTGAACGAATTTTTCTAATTTTTTTTTTGGAGTTTTTTGGTTTGATACTTTTTCGTGTTGTCATTAATATATAATCTTATAAAAAATAGATATTAATTTAAAAATAAAAAATATATAAATTTTTATTTTTGGTTTTTGTTTTTATTTTTGGTTTTTGTTTTTGTTTTTATTTTTGTTTTTTGTTTTTGTTTTTTGTTTTTGTTTTTGTTTTTGTTTTTTATTTTTGGCTATGTAATTGGTCATTATATGACAAATAAGGTATATTATCGGGAAGTTTGTATTTTCGATAATCAACTGTATCGGTTTCAATTTGTAACTTGGGCATAACAAAATCAATTGTGGTATGAATATTTGGTATAATTGGTGTCTTGTATTTACATATGATTAAAGAAGTATTTAATTGGAATGGTAATTGAAACATTATTAACTGTAAGTGTTAGGTTTTAAAATTTAATGTGTTATTTGTAATTGTAACTAGATTTTTAATTAATTTTAAATCAATTTTTTTTCATACTTTATAATCTTGGTTCATATTGACCGTAATCAGTATGTTCATCCCTATCTCTACAATTCACACCAAATCTAACATTACAGTTTGATTGTTTCGCAGCAAGTTGTAAACAATTAGTGAATGGTTTCTTAGTGTCACTACAATGTATAGTAGATGGATATTTTTTAACACACTCCTCTATTTGTTTTGCCCAATTCATACAATTCTGGTTGATATCCATATTCAATATCATTAAAGATAAATTTGTGTCTATTATAGGTTTCATATTATGGTAATAGTATTGAATATTGTTTATATTATTTATAAATTTATATTTATTTATAAATTTATATTTATTTAAAATTCAGCAGGAGCCATAGTGCGGTTTCCACCTCTTTGATTAATATAATCAACTTGTTCTTGAGAAATACAAGCGCAACCACTACTAGAAGAGTAAGTAGAAGGACAACATTCAGGTTTGAATTGATTATCAACAAACATTAACATTTGACCTTCGGGTAAAGGGACAGGAGTTCCTTTATTTTGAGACCATTTAGATTGATTTGTACTATATCCCATACTAGAGGCATATTCATCGCCTTTAGTAGTCCAATTATTTACTTGACCTTCACCCATCTTCCAATCTAGAGAGGTTCCAATCATAGCCATACCTTCTTGTAAACCAATTTTACTACATGAACAGAGTAAATGGGCTCCTAAAATAAAACCAACTACTAAACAAATAATAATAACTTCTAATCGACAAGATAAACCAAATATCTTCAAATCCATATTATATATTTTATATATATAAAATTAAATTATTGCTGTATAAATCATATATTTTCTAAATCTATAAATTTATAAATTTATCAATTTATCAATACAACTATTATAATCATAATATTTGATTCCATTAATATAAAAATATCGTTTATCGGTTATTAAATGATATACATATGTAGTATCTATATTATCACCATACATATCTAAAGTATTTCTAGCTCCTAAATTGGGATCATATAATTGAATATTCGGTCCACCTGTTATTTCATTACCATTTTCTAAATCATATTTCTTTATTTCTAAATCATCTGCTTTAATCTGAACAATTCCAACAACTCTCTCTCCGAACCGCAATATATCATTCACTTCTATATCCTTTATATTTATATTATGACCATCTTGAAGTTCTATCTTTGTACTGTCTACAAACCCCCCATCTAAATATTGATGAATATGATTTAATTCGAAATGAATTGGTAAATATCCCTTACAATTCAATTTTAACTCATTGATTTCTGAATTGGATAATTCATCCCAATCTCCAAAAATTTCGTTCTGTATATTTATTATTTTTTTACTAGTATTTATACAATACACAAAATTATAATCTATATCTATTTTTTTACTATCTATATGGTCTTTCACTTTTATCCAATTATTATTATATTTTACTGAATGTTCACCAGTACATATTACATTATTTAAATTATATATTGTTTCACCAGTAGCTGATAATTTCATTGTTGCTGTAACAACATTATTATCTTCTAATATCATTCCTACTTTGATATCTTTCATCATTATTGTTGAATTATCATTTAAATTAAGAACTGTTTCCCCAATAAAACACCTTGGAATACCTGGCAAGGGATTAGTCATTTTCTTCAAAATCATTACCTGAATTATATAAACCATAATTCCAGGAATAAGAATCATAATAAATATTACCAACAATGGGATAGCAATAGGCAATCCAAATCCAAACGGAATAAAAAATAATACTGAAATAATTGCTGCTAAACCTAATAAAATGGACGTTATAATTTTAACTATAGACATTACAGCAGAAATCATTGTATCATAGGTTCCCATTAAGGTAAATATTCCTCCCAACATAATACCTTGGGTTTTACCCATCATATCCTTCACTTTAATTAATAAATGTTGAAGAGGTATTAAAAAATTTAATATTTTACCCATTACTTCTTGTGATGTGGACATAACAGCTTGTCTAATTGAATTTATTAATTTACGAATCTCTTGTACGGCTTCATCGATTAATGTAAATACTTGAGTTAATGAATGGATTAAATAATAAAATGGAGCTAAAAAAATCCCTACTATATCTCCAAGAATACCTTGAATACAATTCGAAAAATTATTTGCTGTAAAATCAAAAGCACTCATTACATTGGGATCTGGCGGATTAATAATTCCAGCAAATGGCATTACATTTGGTTTACATCTTTGATTAACCCAATCAGCTTTAATAGGCTCAATATGATTATAAACATAATAATAAGATATTGCTAAAAAAAATAACAAACATATTATAAATGTTGTCCATAAGGAACCTCCATATTTTTCTAAAAATCCTGCTTTACTATATAATTTATTTATTACATTAAATATATTATTATCCATACTCATATATTCTATTTGTATAATAAATAAATTTTATTTACACCATTAATTCTTTTAAATGCTCATTTTTGACATCATCCTTACCATACCTCCTGGAGGACCATTCCAACCAGCATGCATAGTCATTACAGAACCTTGTAAAATATACATCATTGATGCCATAACACCTACTTGTTTTGCTAACATATCTTTCATTTTAATCAATATAAATTGAAATTGATTCAATATATTTAAAAATACACCAAAAATACTTTGGATAATAGTGGCAATGAAATTTCTAAAGACATTAATAAATGACCGAATATCTTGAATGGATTCCATTAAACCACCACTTACATTTCCTAATACACTTGTTAAATATGTAAGCGGTTGTAATAGATAACCCATAAAATCACCCTGCATATTTTGAATACAATATGTGAAATTATCCATAACATCATGTCCAAATGTTCCCGCAAAAGGCATTATAGATGGGTTGCATCTATATTGTGGCCAATTATCTTGTATATTTTTTATACCTACTGCTAAAATATTATAAAAATACATTAAAACAAATATTAAAATTATAAATATAGATAAAGTAATATCACTAGTCCTCATATTACTTTATATTGTTATTTTATTTCCTAGATTTACATTTTATTTCTTTGATTTCTTTGATTTCTTGGATTTTCTAGATTTCTTTGATTTCTTTGATTTCTTTGATTTCTTTGATTTCTTTGATTTTCTAGATTTCTTTGATTTCTTTGATTTCTTTGATTTCCTTCTCTTTCCACCACTCATACATCCCCATGTTTGACCATTAGGAATTAATCCGTTATTACCATTACTGGTACAACTACTACAACCACTTCCACCTTTCTGATGTTGAGGATTACAAGCTGGTCCTTGACAGACAGGATTTGTTAATGATGCGTCTCCTATACACTTATCACATGCCCCATTCGCTCCACTTTGAGTAAGAGTTGTATTTGTCTGTATACTATTACCAGTAGCATTATTTGGTGATACAACTGGTCCAGGACTTGAAAAAGAAGGAACTACTAATGAACCACCACTACCTCCTCTATGTTTTCTAGATTTTCTAGATTTTCTAGCCTTTCTAGATTTTCTAGCCTTTCTAGATTTTCTAGATTTTCTTCTTTTTCCTCCACTTAAGGATTTATTCATACTATTTTGCTTAGCAACTTCGTTTTGTCTGTATAATAATGCTGATTCTCTCTCTGACGAGGCTCCTTGTTGTAAAGGAACTTTAGTAACAGGCACTACACCATATTTTCCATCTTGTGAAGACATGTATATGTTATATTTAGAAAAAGTTTAAAACGAATTATTTTATTGTATATATAATAAAATATGAATATGAATGATTCAGAGAGATTAAATTTACAGAAAATGATCAAAGCGAATGATGCTGAAAATAATACGCATTTAATTAGAAATCTAAAACATAGTCTAAAAATTTCCGAAGAGGTTGATAAGTTATTAGGAATTAAAAGAGATTATGCTAGATTAGCTAAATCAAATCCCGAGCAATTCGACCAAATGTGTGTAAATCAATGTGAATTTTTATTTAATTTTTACACAGATATTTTTAATAAAGTTAAAAAGGATGAAATCAATTTACAAATATTAGAAAGATTATTGAATGTATTACATACTATTGAAGAAGGCACTCTTGATCAACATGAGGGATCGTTTGAAGTTGGTAAACTATTAAAACAAATATACATTGATAGTGCTCTACGAAAAGCAGATAAACTGGATAAAGAATATGAAACGCAAGAAACTGAAAAACCTGCCGAGAAGATATCATGGTCGGATTTTAAAAAATCTAAAATGTAAATAGATTAAATTACACCTTAGTATTTTAGTATTTTAGAGAAATTAACACCCTTGATAATTATATTTATTATTAATAAAATTGATATAAATAATAATAAATAATTTTAGATTATCATAAAAAATGTCTTACACAGTAGTAATCGTTGAATCTCCTGCTAAATGCAAAAAAATAGAGGAATATTTAGGATCCGGATATAAATGTATAGCTAGTTATGGACATATTCAAGAACTAAATGGTATTAAAAATATTGAAATTGATAATAATTTCAAACCTAATTTTAATTTATTAGAAAACAAAATTCAACAAGTAAACAAAATTAAAAATTTAATCAAAAATTGTAAAGAAGTATTACTAGCTTCTGATGATGATAGAGAAGGCGAGGCAATCGGATGGCATATTTGCGAAGTGTTTAAATTACCTTTAACGACGAAACGCATTATATTTCATGAAGTTACGAAAACGGCTTTACAAAGAGCGGTTCAAAACCCAACAACATTAAATATGGATGTTATTTATGCTCAACAAGCCAGACAAATATTAGATGTGTTAGTGGGTTATAAAATCAGTCCTATATTATGGAAAAATATTTCTCAAAAATCCAAAACTGGCCTTTCAGCGGGTAGATGTCAGACACCTGCTCTAAGATTAGTATATGATAATCAGAAAGATATTGATGATTCACCGGGAAAAAAAGTATATAATACAACAGGTTATTTTACACAAATGAATTTGGGGTTTTCCCTCAACCATAATTTTGAAATTATTAATTTCAATTCGACTACTAATACAATGGAACAATTTATGGAAGATTCTGTAGAACATAAACATATTTATAATTGTTCCAAACCGAAACAAACCACGAAAAATCCTCCTATACCATTTACTACAAGTTCATTACAACAAAAAGCATCTAGTGAATTGAGTATATCTCCAAAAGATACAATGTCTATTTGTCAAAAATTATATGAAGCCGGTCATATTACTTATATGAGAACAGATAGTACCACTTTTAGTAGTGAATTCATTGAAAAAGCAAGCGATTTTATTAAAAACAAATTTGGCGATGATTATTTACACGAAAATGTATCTCGTCTTAGCGAAAGAACAGTGGAAAAAACTAAGAAAAAGTCAAAAAAGAAGGATGAAAAGGAAAATAATGCGCAAGAAGCACATGAGGCGATTCGCCCTACCGAAGTTACCTTAGAAAAGATCGATGACGTATTTTCATCCAAAGAAAAAAGAATGTATAATCTTATTTGGTCAGTAACAGTAGAAAGTTGTATGGCACCTGCGTTATATAATTCAATTAGTGCCAAAATTACTGCTCCTATGGAATACGAATATAAATATAATAGTGAATTAGTTAATTTCCCTGGTTGGAAAACAGTAAGAGGGTATGAAAAAGAAAACCCTGAATATCAATTTCTCCAAACTCTAAAAAATAAAGCGACGGTCAATTATAATAAAATTGTCGCCAAATTGAGTATGAAAGACCTTAAATCACATTATACTGAGGCAAAGTTAATTCAATTATTAGAAGAACGCGGTATAGGAAGACCATCTACCTTCTCTAGTTTATTAGAGAAGATTCAAGAAAGAGGTTATGTGAAAAAAGATAATGTAAAAGGTAAAAAAATTAAATGTGTCGATTATGAATTAATAAAAGATGAATTAGCAGAAATTGAAGATGAAAGAGAATTTGGTAATGAAAAAAATAAATTAGTGATTCAACCCTTGGGTATTTTAGTATTAGAATTCCTATTGAAACATTATGAAAAGTTATTTGACTATGAATACACTAAAAATATGGAAACTGATTTGGATATTATAGCCAAAGGTAATAAAATATGGCATAATTTATGTAGAGAATGTTTGACAGATATCAACGAGTGTTCCAAAGATTTAGATGATGGAGGCGACAAGCAAATTATTAAAATTGATGGGAATCATGTTTATATGATTGGACAATATGGACCGGTTATTAAAAAGGATGAAGGTGTAAAAACGGTCTTTCTCAATGTCAAAAAGGATATTGATATTGAGAAATTAAAAAATGGAGAATATAATCTGGATGAAATCATTGAAACGCAATCCGCTAGTAGAAATCTAGGAAAACATAAAGGAGATGATGTGTTTTTGAAAAAAGGAAAATTTGGAAATTACATTGTTTGGAATGAGAATAAGAAATCATTGAATGGTCTAGAAAAAGATATGGATGAAATTACTCTTGATGATATCATTCCTATAATTGAAAATAAAGTGGTTGTTAATCCTGCTATAGTGCGAATAATAAATGAAGAAATTAGTATTCGTAATGGAAAATATGGTTCCTATATATTTTATAAAAATCATAATATGACAAAACCGAAATTTATCAAATTTAATAAATTCAAAGGGGATTATAATACTTGTCCTAAGGAAGAAATTGAGAAATATGTGAATATAAATAAATAATATAAACATTAAATATAAATTAATAAATAATGGGAGGAAATCATGGTTTTAAGGATGTAAAACGATCCAATCATTTGACAAAATCGCAAAATTTCAATAAGCCTGGTAAAGCAGACCAACACACACGGGATAAATATTGGAATTGGGGTGGTGGCGATCCATACAAAGACTATGTCAATCGGGAATTTGGTATAAAATTCAAGACAAACGACACCGGTTTCCATTCGGACAGACAAAATTCAAATATGGACACCAGTAATATGACGGAAGAAGAAATTGTAAATCTAAACACACAACTACATGAAGATTATTACAAAAAGGTTCCTTCAGATTGGAAAAATTTCAACGACAGAACAAGGTGGCGTGTGGAAAAAAATCGCAGCAAAGACCGTCGACGCGATACGAATAGGAAGATGGATAAATTAATAGATTAATTTATTGGGTGTGATAAATTAAAACATTGTGTAAGATCACAATTTTGACACCAACCTACTACTCCGTATGGTTTTATAAATATTAAATCATGATTATTTTCTATACATATTTTTTGGGTCCATTGCTCCATATAAACTGGTTTATATTGATTTGGAATCTGAAAATGAGGATTTAATAAATATTCTGGGGATATACATCTTCTTCCTCGTGAGTAGCGAGGAATAGATTTATATTGTTCCAACAATTCTTTATTACGACATAAAGGACAACCACCTTTCCAATTTTCAATACATGTAATATGAAATTTTTCATCATGTATACAAGTCCATTTATGAATAAGAGGACTTGTATTTTCATCGTCATAGCAAATAGCGCATTGTGAAGTATTCATAGTTAATTTATTTACATATTTATAAAATAAATTAATTAATCAATTTTATATTTTACAGTTGATAAGCAGCAGGGACACGAATTTCATAATCTCTGGCGATTTCATCTCTTAATTGATTAAACGCAACAGTAAAATTAAAATTACAATCTTGAAAATCTACTAACCGTCCATCATGATATCTAAATTTAAATTTGACTTTTCTGATTTTATCAATAGGTGGATGATATTGTGATACATTTTGTAGAAATTTATTTCTAGAATCAAATACTTGACTATGTGGAGAACTAGTTACAGGTATTTTAGCAAAAGCAGCATTAACGGAACCATTATAATCATTATTATACATATCATTGGTATGTTCAGGATAAGGTTTTAATTCATCCATTGAATTATATTTATCAAACTCCATATAAATAACACTTTCACCACTCATACAAACAGCTAAAGGAGCAGAAAGATAATAAGCCATATTACCTGAAGGGTCAGGTGTTAACCAAGCAGGAGGTGGTGAATAATTAAAAACATATGGTTCTGTAATAGATGTTGTAGTATAATTGGGATTAAGTTGAGTATTTTTCTTATTAAACCCTAAATAAGATGGTAATCCCCATTTAGTATATTGATTCCAAACATTAGGAGATTGGTTGGATCCAATAATAGCATTACAAGAAACATCGTATTCTATTTTTTCATCAAATTTAAAAGTAAAATTATCATAGGTATTACCAAAGAACATTTTTTGACCAACAGTATCATAATGAACTTTAAATTTATCATAAGTAGCAACTAAAGGGAGAGCTTCAATGGCTTTATTCATTAAATTTTGTATTTCTAGAGCCATTTGTTCGGGTGTATAAAAACCAGCTTGAATTGTAATCGTAAAAGGTTTATTAATATGTGCCGATAAAGCAATATATGTAGCTGGAGGATTACCGGGAGCAGTAGGTATTACATAAAATTCCATTTTAGTATTCTGTTGATTATTACTAAATACATATTGATTACTTGGAAATTCAATTTCTACTAATCTCATTGATTGAACATTGGTTAATGCCTCTGGTAATTCAACTTCAAAGTGGTTAGGGTGTGCCCATTTATTAATATCTCTGTCTTCGGTATGAATGGTTACTAGTTTACGGTCTAATACATATGTATTTTGTCTTCTTATTAATTGATGTTCATTATTTACATTAAATTGTGGATAATTACTCATATATGATTTATGGAGAAATAATTTGAGCGAATACCCCTTAAAATATACCATTGAATATTTAAGAGTATAAAAAAATAATTATATATTTTATATGACAAATAAAAATATAAAACAAAATGGAGGAACAGATGATAAGACTTTAACTAATACAAATATCCCTTCTATTAATACAGATTCTATAAAAAAGCAGATGCCTTTACCAATAAAAAGAATTCCATATGATCTTAGAATATTTTCATTTTTATGTATATTAGGTATCCTCTTTCGAATTATTTTTTCTAGAACAGCAAATGAATATGCTACAGCCACTGTATATGGATATGGGTTTAGTATTTTAGCATTATTAGGATTAATGGTTAGTTCTTTTGCCACATCCTATAAAGATCAAATGTCTCAAGGAATTATGGGGTTTTTTAAAGTATTATTGAAAAATGCGATTCCAGTAATATTAATTACTAGTATAATATCTTTAGTATTATTTCAAAATATATCTTTTTACGATCAGATTAATAAAGGACATGTAGCTAATGAATATTATCAATTTTCAGGAGTTTCGTCATTTTTAATTTTAGTTCAAGTATGTTTAGTAATTAATTATTTAATGGATATATTATCAAGTGAACAAAATAAAGGTAATAAGTCTGGTATAATGGCAGCATTAGCAAGTGAATTAAATAGTATAATATTAATTTTATCTGCTATGAATATTGGTATTATTGGTGTGCTTCAAGTTATATTAAAATACTTTTCAACAGATGGTTAAGTAAATAGCAAATGATTAAGTAAATAATATTTTATAAGTTAACCCATATTCGTATTCATCTTCCCATATTCCTGATATTTTTAATATAAAAAAATTATTATTCTTAGTTAAGTCATTCTCATTATTGGGAAATATTTTAATAGTTCCGGTATTTAAGGTTTCGTATAATATTTTTCTAGGGTTTTTCGGAGTATTATATTTATTCAAAATATTATTCTCTATTTCATATATTTGTTGTAATACCTCTTTATTGGTATTAAAATCATATTGAATTTTTATTTTTTTGAAATAATTGTCTTTGTTAATATTTTTTAAATTTAATAGTAAAAATAATCCATTTAATATAATAAGTTCATTTGAATAAATAATTTTGATAAACTTACTATTTTCCATAACGGTATTTTGTATAGGTTCATTAAAATATACATTAGATATATTAAATTGGTCATTCGTAAAAACTATATTCATATTGTTACTAATATTAATTGATATTTCTTTATTCTATTTATAATTATATATATAATACTTATTAAAGATTTCATAAACTTATATATAATATGAAATTTTTAGATAGTCATTTTCTGGATTATTTACAATCGGTAGAAAGTGTATCATTACATCCGATACTAACTAAAAAATTAAAAACATTTCCTGATAATATTAAGAAACTTAAAAATATTATATTTTACGGGCCTAGTGGTATAGGTAAATACACGCAAATGTTATTAATGATAAAACAATATAGTTTGAGTGATTTAAAATATGAAAAAAAATTAACCGTTACTTATAATAAAAATAATTATTTTTTTAAAATAAGTGACATACATTTTGAAATTGATATGGGATTATTGGGTTGTAATTCAAAATTGTTATGGAATGAAATTTATACTAATATAGTGGATGTTTTATCAGCTAGAACAAATAAATCGGGTATTATTGTTTGTAAAAATTTTCACAAAATACATAGTGAGTTATTGGAATGTTTTTACAGTTATATTCAACAAAACAATAATAATATAAATTTAGTTTATATTTTAATAACAGAAAATATATCATTTATTCCAGATAATATAATAAATAATTTCTATACGATGTCGATACCTCGTCCAACAAAAACGAATTATAATAAAATATTAACTAAAAAATTACCATCCAATTTCAATCTGTCGAAAATAACTAATATTAAGAATGAGTTAACCAATACTAAGTCTTTTACAGTAAATATAAATAATTATGTGATTCAATTAGCCACTATAATAAACAATCCAATAACAATTTCATTTACACAATTTAGAGATGTTATTTATGATATATTCATATATGATATGGATATAGGTTATGTGATATGGTTGTTATTATGTAATGTAACAAAAACTCATAATTTATCAGATGAGGTTTTAACAAATATTTATCTTGAAACCTTCTCTTTCTTACAGTATTATAATAATAATTATAGACCCATTTATCATTTAGAGAATTATTTATATAATCTAATAAATAAAATACATGGATTTTAATACGGCTTGTATTAATTTAAATATAAATTCCCCTTTTTCTCATGACCAATTAAAGAGGCAATATAGAATAATGGCTTTAAAATATCATCCGGATAAACATCCGACTGAAATAGATTATTATACAGACAAATTTAAAGAGATTGGTCAATCGTATGAATTTTTAACGGAATTTTTAAATAAAAATAAAAAGGATTTCTATCCTACAGAAGTGAATACTGAATATAATGAATTATTTGTTAATTTTCTCTCTACCTTTTTTACAAACAACCATTCTGATGTTCAAGATATATTAAAAACAATTATAAATGATTGTCACAACCTATCTATAAAGTTATTTGAGGATATGGATAAAGAAAAAGCAATTCAAATTTTTGAATTTATTACTAAGTATCAACATATTTTATACATCCCAAGCTCAACTGTTGAAAAGATTAAAATTATTATAAATGAAAAGATGGAACATGACAATATTGTTTTATTAAATCCATGTTTGGAAGATTTAATCAGTGATAATGTATATATTTTAGAATTTGAAGATGAAAAATATTTTGTGCCACTATGGCACGATGAAATATATTATAAACATAAAAAGAATGATCTAGTAATTAAATGTATACCTGATTTATCTGAGAATATCTCTCTAGACGTTGATAACAATATTATTATAGAAATATCATACAATATAAATACCTTATTAAATGAAGAACAAATCGTTTATGAATTAGGGAAAGAACGATTTATCATTCCTATTATAGAATTGAAAATTTTGAAAAAACAAAATTATATATTCAAAAAAAGAGGTATTTCACATATAAATCATCATAATATATATGATAATACATCAAAATCCAATATTATATTTATTATTTTGTTACATAATTGATATTTTATTAGTCATTAATCATAGTTGAAATGATTTTCACCTTATTTTCTCTCTACATAAATGAAATCCTATTTATATGTGCTATAAATATTTATAACATATAAATAATAAAATCGAAAAATTGTATATAACATCTCAGATATCTGTATAGAGAGAAATTCATATTTAATTTATTCATTTCCATAATTTTGGGGATAATAAATCATATATGAGATTTGATGAATAAAGTCGGGTATTTATCCCCCAAATCCAACGCCGAAGATGGCCAAATAAGGATTTCCCGAATTCGGAGGATAAAATCTCAAAGTTACCTCGATGTCAAGCGAAGAAAAATGACCATTTATTTTTAAAAATACCTAGATGATGTAGTTAATCGTCTACATATGTAGGAGAGAAAATAGCCTATAAAAAAAGGCACTGTCAATGATACTTGTAGGTAAATCACTTTTTTACTTTTTTCACAGACCTAATCTGACTTTTTAAAATTACACACATATATTTGTTGTGTTTTTTTTATTTTGGGATTAAGGATTGAGAAAAGTGGTGAAAAAGTGGTTTAGACCATAATGCTCTGATTTCAATTTTGATTTATTTTAATTTGTTACTGAGAAAAAATTTATATATTTGATGAAACTATTTAGGGATATTTTCTGTTGCTATATTAAGCAACGGATGGCAACCAAAAACTCGGCAAAAATCGACAATATATTTTACTGTGAAAAATGTGATTATACTTGCTCTTATACTAGTGATTTTAATAAACATTTGTTAACTAGAAAGCATCGTTTAGCAACGGTTAGCAACGATATTGTCACGAAAAAATCGACCCATATATGTGAAACTTGTAATAAAGAATATCTAGACAGGTCTGGACTATGGAGACACAAAAAAAAATGCTTCGTAGTTCAAGAGGAAGAAAATTCAAATACTAATACGACTATACCTACACATGATAATATTAATCATATTGATGTAGATAAAGAATTATTGATTAAAATGCTCTTGAAGAATCAAGATGTAATGGAAGGTGTTCTTTTAAAAAATCAAGATTTTATGGAGAAAATAATGGAGATAATGCCTCAAATTGGTAATAATTCCCACAACGAAAATAGTTATAATACAACTAATAATCAATTCAATATTCAAATGTTTTTGAATGAGCATTGTAAAGATGCGATGAATTTAACCGATTTTATAGAATCATTGCCTATAACCGCAGAAACATATGATCATACCATAGAGAATGGATTAACAAAATCAATTACCAAAATGATGATTACTGGGTTAAGTGAGTTGGATATTTTACAAAGACCCATTCATTGTACAGATGCCTCGAGAAAAACATTGTATGTAAAGGACGATGATACATGGGAAAAGGACAATGAACTACTACATCTATTGAAGGGAATCCGTGACTTATCATTTAAACAAAGAGTAAATATACATAAATGGCAAGATGAGAATGAAGGGTGGGATGTAAAGGATGATTTACAAACAAAAATAACCATGTTGGTATTTCATACGATGACGGACATAGACAATGACGAAAAGGAAACCAGAAAAATAATAAGTGCTATAAGTAAAAATACCTATTTGACCAATGAGATAAAAAATGAATATAAATAAAAAATTGAATATAAATATAAATAAAAAATGAATATAAATAATAAATTGAAAGTGTTTAACCCGATTTTATATTTGATAAGTAATAAAATGGCAACTATTCCAGTAAATGTAGATAATATGAATTTAGAAGATTTAAATAGTCTTCCAGAAAATTTTATTGAATTTGCTAATGAATATAATTTAAAATATCCAAAATTAAATACGGGTAATGGACAAGCATTATGTGCTATGTTAAATAATCCAGGAAAATATTGGACCAGAAAAGAATGTGATGAATTTGTTAAAAAATGTAACATAACAACTAGAGATAGTATTCAATTATTCAATAAACATGAACAATGGGGAATTAAGACTAGTAATGAACGAGGTAAAAATTATATATGTTACCCTTATACATTATCGAACAAACATAAAATGAGAAAAAATTTTATATTTGATGGAACAGATGAACAAAAAAATGAAGAAATAAATAAAATTAAATCAACTATTAAAGCAGATTATGTTGATGTTTCTAACGAAGAATGGCAATTAGGTCATAAAAATCCTGATTCGACAGATAATGCGATGACTAATTTAGTTCTTCAACCACCTATTCAAGCAAAATATAGAGATAAATATATATTTTTAGATACTCTTACAAAAATACCGACACCGAAGACATTTCAAGAAATGAATGAAGCTAATCAATTACCATATACAACAGAGCAATTGATTACCTTGAAAGATTATTTAAATTCATTGGATCTACATAATTGAATTTACACAATTGAATCTATAA
>Ga0233413_10000548_pt1 | contig 17877 bp, 24 predicted proteins | sample Na_anoxic_6_MG_FD_189019 | JGI IMG/M metagenome (GOLD analysis project Ga0233413, IMG submission 189019) | Seawater microbial communities from Saanich Inlet, British Columbia, Canada - Na_anoxic_6_MG | ecosystem: Environmental > Aquatic > Marine > Inlet | place: Canada: British Columbia... | reverse complement strand
GCTCCTTCTCCTGCTCCTGCTGCTGCTCCTGCTCCTTCTCCTGCTGCTGCTCCTGCTCCTGTTCCTGCTTCTGCTCCTGCTAAAATTATTGAATTGATTTTTAAAATATTGTTGGGTTTTTTTTTTATCAATTAAATTTTTAACGTCTCTATACGCTTTGTTTACAGGAACCGAACCTTTAACACCCCAGTTGTTTTCTGTATATCTATTTAAATTGCGTCCTACATTTATTATTCCTAGTTTAATAGCTTTTTTATTACCACGAGTTTGTCGTCTTCCTTTTTTTATTCGTTTATTTCTTTTACCACCCTTTTTCGTTTTATTTAAAAATTGTTTACATTTATCTAATCTATTTTGTGTAGATTTATATTTTTGTAGGTCATGTTGGTGCCTCTTTACAGAGAATCTTTTTACCATTTCTTTACATTTTCGTGTTTCATTTTGATTTAATTTTGATTTCATTTTCTCTTTATTTGTATTTAAATCATATTTATGATTTAAAATAGCCTTTCTGTCTGATTCTGGAAGAGTAAAAATATATTTTTTATATTTACTATAAGGTTTCATCAATTTTTTAAATTTTGTGTGATCCTCTGGACCTAAACCTTCGTATCTATCATAAGGGTCGTTATACATTCTAATATACCATAATATCCATTGCTTATCACTTAATTTCTTCATATACAATAGTATGATATAATTAAATGATCGTTGTTTTTTCAGCCACACATTTTAGTTTTTGAATTTCCTCACTATTATCTTTATTCTTGCTTAAATAGTCCACATTACACACGTGCACTTCGGGAAAACGATGTACTATGCAAAAGTCTTTTTTACATTCACACGTAAAACGCATCAAAAGTAGTTTGGTTTTGCAACCCGGATGCTCACACGTTTTTTTAGGCATCTTTATTATAGTTAGAATGGAAAAAAACAAAAAATAATAATTCAATTTATGCTACATTAATATTATAAAAAATCAATGATTTTATTAAATATTAACTCGTCAAACGGAACTTGTTTATACACAATGCGAAAAGATAGATAATTTTTTACTTTTATATATACGCTTTCTCGGGTTATATATTCATCAACCACCCGAGAAAGTGTGTATCCAGGAGACCAATCACATAAAATGGTATTACAACAAGGGCATTCCTCTATACTATTTAATTTTAGTAATATAGGTTTATAGTAAATATACATATATTTATGACGATCTATGTAACTAATATCATTTACGAAAAAGTTTGGTGGTTTAAAAGGATAATCTGGATAAATGTGAAATACTAATAAGTTATTTAAATGAGGAAATTTTATTTCCATAAACCTTTTGTTAGGATGATAAATAATAAGTGAATAATCAAAATGTTTAAAATCGCGTTCTAATTCTTTTGTAATTCGTTTCATACTAGTATGATTTAACATTATAGTAAATAGTGCTTATAGTCTTTAAATTTCTATAGTATTTAGTATTTGCTCAAAATATTGTTTATTAGCGGTTATTTTACCTTTTTCCTTGTTTACTTTCACATAAAATTTGTATTTTTCCAAACTCGTGGTTATTGTGTCTGGAATATCTTTTAAACAATTTATAATATCTTTTTTTTTATTCCATAGTTTACAAGATATATTGTATATGATTTTATCATCTTCTATAATGATTTCAGGCATCATCCACGACATAATTTCTAATAAATATTCTTCAGTCATTTGTTCGTCTTTATATCCCTTACTAGTTACCCAATTATTATATAACATAGTGATTTCATCTAGTTCTAATTCATCGTCTATATCATCACCAACCGTTATAGTTTGGGTCCAATAATGCTGAAAAGAATTCCATGTAATTGGGACATTGGATTGGATACCAATACATAATTCTGTATCTTGATGTAATATTTTCATGGATGTTAATATACTTTTAAAATTAGATTGTGAACTAATACACGGTAACTTATATTTTTTAAGAAACACGCGCCACAAAAAATAAACATCTTTGTAACTTAAATTAATATCACAGTCACTATCTTTGATAAAGAGTTCTGTTATGAATTTTTCTACCACACTTTCGGGCGAAAAAGTTGATAGTAAATAGGTTTGATCTGTAAAATCTTTATCAGCACACGTATTTAAAAATTGGTCGGATGATGTATATCTACTGGAGTAATAATAAGTTATAGCAATAATGTTCATAATAGTATTACGCACTATATTACTATGTAATTCTTCATTAAATTGTATAGGAGGGAATAATCTGCAATCACTGTAATTATGATCATAATACTTGTATTTAAATGTTTCGGTAATACTTTTACCTATATATTTGTATATGTGTTCTGATAGTAATTTTAAAAATCGTTTATAACTATTATCTATAATATGAATAAGATGAGTATTTTTTTTTAACAAAGTATCACCTATAATAGTTAAAAAATATTTTAAATGATTTTTATTATGGAATAAAGAGGGATAAAACATATTAAGTGTAGATTGTATAGTATTAGTGTCTGGTATAACTTGACTAAAAGGAGAATCTTTTATTTGTCTAAGAATAATATTTTTAATTTTAAACTTCCATTGCCGCATGTAAAAAGGTTGTTTTGTTAATTCAAGGTGTATTTTATTATGTATTTCATCCTCTGTTATAATAGAATAATTATAGTTTTTATATTCTATGAAAAATTCTGTGCTAGATATGTAGTAATATTCATGATGTTGAAAAAAGTATTTTACGAATAAAGTGGTTTGTTTTATTTGTTCATCTTTTTTAGCAGTTCTTTTAGAATAATCTAATTCTAAATTTTTTAATAAATCCGGGATATTTTCAATATATTGATGCAATTTTTGAAGAATATAAGGATTGTCTTTATATTTTATATGCATTTGTTGTATAATCATACCATAATTATCCATATAATATAGATAATAGTGATATATTTATATAGTAACATAGTATAATAATGAGTGAAGTTATATTTATGAAAGACATTACATTTTTATCCTATTTTCAATCCGCTTTGCGAAATATTATAGTATTTTCAACATTATCTATGGCCTTTATCCGTCAAGCGGTGATGTATAAAGAAAAAAACAAATTATATAATATAGTTTATCTACTATTTGGTTTTACTTTTTTAACAATAGGAATAGTTTTAAATTATATATTATTACAAGAAACAAAAACATATAAATCTAGTAAAAAGAAATCTAACCAACCTAATGATGTAAACTACGATTTAATCATCATTTATGTAATGTTTATGCTTATGATGTTATTTATGTTATTTACAGTATATCGTATGTTTCATAATTTAATACATTTCTATTAGACAACCTCGTTTTTTTCTTAATAGTTTAGCTGTTTTTCTTATTTTTTTATAACTATAGGTTTTAGGTGTTAATTTACGATAAATAGATAAAGCCGCTCGTGATTGTGCTGCGGATAATCCTACACATTCTATATTCCCTGTAAACTTATTACAAATAGGATATTTTAATTCTTTTGGTAATAAAAAACAACGCGCTCCATATTTGCGTAACATATTTTTACGTTGTCGACGCGTATGCGGTTTCATGTCTCGCCATCTTAACTTTTTTATTGTGCGTTTATTTTTCATTTATATTAATAAGATAATAAATATTTAAAGCGTATCTGTTGGTTTTTACATATATGAGTAATCCTGATAATGTATTAACGATAAAAACGGTTCAAATAGCACCCTTTAGAACTTTAATGACTGCATTAAAAGATATACTTCTGGAAACTAATATTACATTTCAACCGGATGGTATTCGTATTATTAATATGGATAAATCTCATACGATATTAGCGCATTTGCATTTAAAAGCCGAAAATTTTGAGGTATTTGAATGCAAAAAGGAAAAGATTATCATTGGTGCAAATATGTTCCATCTTTTTAAACTTATCAATACCATTGATAATGATGATACATTGACCATTTACATTGAAAACAATGATTATAACGATGGTGTAGTTAATTATTTAGGTCTTAAATTTGAAAATGGTGATATTAAGCAATGTAAAACTCAAAAACTTCGTCTTATTGAACCGGAATCCGATGAATTAGAAGTTCCGGAAGTAACCTTTTCATCTATTATTAATTTACCTTCCACCGACTTTCAAAAAATCATCCGTGATTTAACATGTATATCTGATAGAATAGAAATTAAATCTGTATCCAATGAACTTATTTTTCGCTGCAAAGGCACTTTTGCTCAAGCAGAAGTGCGGAGGGCAGAATCAGACGGAAGCACAGAATTTATTCAACAAGATTCGCAAAAAATCATTCAAGGTGAATTTTCTTTAAAAAATCTTGGTTACTTTATTAAATGCACCAATTTGTGTAATCAAATCGAAATGTATATAGAAAATGATTTACCATTAGTTGTAAAATATGCGGTAGCATCATTAGGACATATTAAACTTTGTTTAGCTCCACTTCCTTCTATTCAATAATAATATATAATTATTATATATTAGTATATGAATGAACCAAAAAGACCTATTGTTATCATACAGTTTTCTTGTGATCCTTATCATGGAAATGAAAAAACATTTGATAAAGAAATAGAATCCCAAAGAATGAAAAGTCATCGTGTAGGTCGTCAAAATGCAATACGCATATTAAAAATGGCACCTAAACGTAAACGGATAAGACAAACGATTAAAGATATTGAAGTAGAATTAGCAGAAAATTTACTTCATGAAGGATTATATGAAAAGGAGTTGTTGTCTCCTGGTAAAACAAGTACCTTACGAGGTATGCGATTAAGTCAAGACATGAGAACAACCGGTTCAACTATAGATGTAAAACAGTTTTATCGGGTCATGATAAATCCTAATACGAAATTTTACTTTTTACCAATTCATGGCGCACATCCAAAAGATTATGAAGACATACTGGATCAAGATTATTTTATAACGTTGCCCGATAAAATGTATGTTATAACAGTTACACCTATGAATGCTAGTGGACTTTTTTTTGATACTAGACTAGAAGATAAACTATTCTTTGACTATTTAACGAGTTTGACCGGATACAGTCGCATCTATCATCAACGCCATAAAACAATTCTCGCTAGATTAATCTACAATACCCTACGTATATGGGGTCCAGGAGACACCATGTTGAACCGAAAATTACAACCCGATAGAGATCACCAGCCGATGCAACGTCGTTCTAGAAAACTAATTCAACGATTACCTAGAGCCTTGTATCGCAATTCCATGAATAGTCAAATGGATAAATTATATAACGATATTGTGAAACAACAAGGGATACGAAAAACTAAACGGAAAAAAGGTGGCGGAACAAAAAAACAAAAAATAGCACATTGGAAAAAACACAGTGCAAAAAATTATTCACATCGTAAAAATAAAACAGGATATAGATCAGATTGCTCTGGATTTATATCCTATATGTGGGATATACCTTTGGTGGATAAAGGAGGGTTAGCAAGTTTACGAACCGCTGATTGGTTTAAATATAGTAAATCTATCTCCAAATCAATGTTGCAATCGGGTGATGCTATTTTGTTACCAGGTAAACACGTTATTATGTTTGATAAATGGGTGGATAATAAACGCGAGACTTATTGGGGATATCAAATGTGTAATAAAAAGGGGTGTCGTGGGTTTACCTATATGAAACTACCCTATCCTTATAACAAAACACGACGTCCTGATGCAACCTCTTATATCTTATTACGACGAAATTTGTCATAAATTGAATTACATAGAAAAAAACTTGACCTGTGGTTAAAACCTGACCTGTGGTTAAAACTTGACCTGTGGTTAAAACTTGACCTGTGGTTAAAACTTGACCTGTGGTTAAAACTTGACCTGTGGTTAAAAATGAACTCTATTCGTCGCCCAACACGCGTCCAGAATTGTACCCCTCCCATAAATGTAACTTGGCATTTGGTTGATATTATGCAAGGCAGATTTAGTCTTGACCTTTATAAAATATATGTTGCAGTAGATAGCAATAATACGGTGTATATGAAACCATATACACCTTATTACTCTAAAGAGTTTGAAGAGTTGTTTGATTTTGGTATAGCATGCCATAAATACGATGAAAATAAAACCATACAAGTGATTCATCCAGATAACTATTACACGAATTTTCAATAGTTGTATAAATATTCACAAATTGATATTATTTTTATTTTAATGTCTTATACTCATTAAAATAACCATAACCATGTTGAAGCGCACACCCGGAATTTACTGCTGGACCGATGCTTCCAGAGCACAACATATATTTAAACTAGGCATGTCCAACGACCTTTTGTTTCGCCTTGAACAAGAACGATGCGAGACTAGCAATACCGGAACCTTGTTGTTTCACTTTATCCTAGAATGCGAAGAAGGAAAGGAAAAAGAGTTTGAAAAATTGGCAAAACAATGGCTCAAAGACAAAAAAGCTAGACTATGCGACCACGGATTTCAAGTAAACGCAAACAAAGAATGGTTTAGATATGATAACATTGACGAATTACTTGACTATTGTAAGACATTTCCACACTACTTGCAGTCCTATTCTAACACTGATGAATTACCTACGTCATGGGGTATGCTTCCAAACCGCATTAAAGTATGGAAACATTTTGAAAACCTACCAGACGGTATTAAAAACGCTGTGATCAAAACAACCGATAAAAGTGAATCCAACTCCGACATTGAATACACTACACGAAAAAACTATTTTGCAAATATTCGTATTAGGTTGGAAAACTTGGTAGTGCAACATAACCAACACACGTGCATAGCAGAACCGCATCGTTTTGATTTCATTAAAAACAAAGATCATACAACAGGTATAACACAACAATATAAATTGGCGGATTTTATTCACGATCTAGAAACCAAACGACTCAAAATCGTCCCTTGTTGCGGATGTTACCCCATCTTTCAACCCAATCAACTTGGTCATATAGGGGGATGTATGCAAGAGTTAGAGGATGATGATATAGATATTTAAAAACAGTAAGAAGCGATGTTTAATTATTTTTTAAACTGTTGAAGTTTTATTTATAATTACTACTATAAATGTTCCTATAGCAAATATTATTGCTAACGATCCTGTATAAAAACAACACTTATCCCATTGTTTGTTATTGTTATTAATAACAATATTTTTTTCCAAATCTATATCATCTATTACAATTTCTTCCATTTAACTAAATACATATATTTATTTCATATATTTCAACATATCCATATTTTCATACATGCGACGTGTTAAATAAGGTATCATTTGCGTATAAGGACCATAAGGTATATATACATTTACTTTATCCCCTCTATCGACTAAATCCTGGTAATTTTCTTCTTGCATGCCCATTAAATGGGCAAATTCAAATATAGAACGTTTTGCGTATTGGTTATACTTATATCCTAAACGAATCGAATCTATATTATGGGTTGCTAATAAAGTATACGTATTAAAATTGTTTTCACCGATGGTTAAAATTCCTTTATTATAACTTTCATCCGTTAAAATTTTCTCTGTAAACAAATGGCCTTGGTCTTTTTCTGCATGATAATAGGCACCACGAACCAACTTAATACCTAAATGATAGTCATCTATACGTGATTGTATTAAATCTTTTTCTAAGGTTTCTAAACCATCTTTACGATACATTTGATACGTTTTTAATACATAGGGTATAGATTGATTATGTATTCGCATTAAATAATTGACTATTTCTTGATAGTGATCATTATATTGATTATTTTCAGCATCTATAATTACACGAATATTTCTACCTACACAACGCTCTACCAACATATTAATTAAATCTTCGTCAAAACCAAAAGATGAAACTTTTATAGCAAGTTTATAGCGATAATCCATGTGATTAATTAAATCTATATGTTCAACAAATACTTTATTTGAATTATCTGTATGTTCAACGGCATAATTTATAATAGGAAATTTATTAGATTCAAGTATTTTTTTTGCTACAGGTATAACATGTTTTATAGTATTTCCCGCAATATAACGGCCTGGCCACATATACTATTTTGAAATATTATATAAAACATCAAATATATCTCTGAAACATCCCCCGATTTATCCCAAAAAATGGCAAAAAAAAGGGTTTTTCTCACAAAAGTCTTGAAAAGGGGGATAAATCCAAGGATAAAATCAACAGACTAAGAAAAACTTATTATAATTTATCATAACATGTTTGACACACATAACGAAGCGGTTGTTTGGATTGTAATATAGTTTGAGGTGTTAATTTACAATAATAACATAAATCGCTACAATCAAAACACACATAAATTTTTGTATTTCTAATTGGACAATGTATATAAGAACCAAATCGTTCTTTATCCAACTGGTTGCATCGATTGCAAATAGCATAATGATTTATTTTACAAGGTAAAATGAATCATTATTTAAATATGTTTCAATTTAAATAATTATTCTTCAGAGAATGAGAGGACTGCTACCACCGCTGCTACTGCTACTGCTGCTGCTACTGCTGCTGCTACTGCTACTGCTACTGCTGCTGCTACTGCTGCTGCTACTAGATGTTGAAGTATATACTCGTTTAATTGCCCCTACTTTTCTAGGTGCAGCAGAACCGGCGCGACGTAATAAACTAACCCGTGATTTTGTTTGATTATAAGTATTCGCAACATAATATTGATTTGAATCAGAATTAGGTTTTAATGCATTTATTTTGGCGATTTGTGTGCGAGAAGAAGAATCATTGTAGGATAGTGGATAACCTTCTTTTCCTCCTGCAGTTTGGTTACCATAATCTAAGGCAACTTGATTACGATTTTGTTTTTCTAAAACTGCAAACATATTAGTTCTATTAGCATTTCGTTGAGAAGAAAACATGTATATATAGATGAGACAAAAATTCATAAATTGAATAGAATAAATATAAATATGTTCTATTCAAACACCATGAGTTATTATTCCTACAATCAACTTGCATCAATGAATTCCAGTTATCCTTGGTCAAATTGTATTATAGAACCTCCTGTGGACCTAAAACCATCATCCACCGACACCTACACTCTTCACGCAACTGGGGATGCGGACCTAGATGGACGAAAATATATATCACTACCTGCAGGGATTAAAATTACAGAAGAAGTAAAGCGCAAATATAACCTAATATAGTTTATAGAGATTACTTTGAATAGATACGAATATATTCTGCTTTTTTCATTTTATTACTTTTATTAGTACTAGCGTTTATTACGGGGTATCCGGTAGAAGAGGATGTTATAGTAACGTTTTTACTATTTGTTAATTCTGAATAATTGCCAGCAATATCATAATTTCTAATAATTATATCACCTGATAAATATACTCCTTTGTCTAAATATAAAGTACCAGGTGAGGATCCATAAGTAAAATTAGAATAAGATACGCCTCCATTAACACTATGTTCCCATTTATAAGTATCACTGGAAAAAAGTATATCAATTCTATTATTTAAACTTGTTTTTGTGCTACCTGTATAACAATCAAAATATTTGACATATGGTGATATCGGATCCTTTGTAATTACTGTAATAAATGATGATGTTACTATTGAGTTACCTTTATCATACACAAAATTATAGTAATCGCGAATTAAAAAACTAACAGTTCCATTATAGGTATTATTGATGGTATAAGTTGCATACCAATTATTAGAATTGTTATATACATCCATGCTGTCTACTATAACACCATTAATAAGTATATCAACAGAGGGTCCTTTTACTATAGTAGTTGATGATGTCATTGATAATGATATAGTATCGTTTAATTTTGCATAATTGTTAAAAATATTATTACTATTAGAAGTAATATCATAAAAATAAGCTTTAGTTAAAAATATAGTTAATGTTGAATTACTTTTTGTGCCGGTTGTTGAATTACCAGGACTATCAGTGATAATAGCATTAAAATACATGACATTATTATTAGCATATTCTGAAAAAGATGAAAATGTAGAATTTGAAATCGTAATTGTTAAATTTGTGTTTATGTCACTACTTGTAATTGTAGTTTCATCGCCTAATGATTTAAATGATCCAGTTGTATTTTTTGATAAAATTTGCACCACCCCACCAATTAAAGAATTATCGTTATTTATAGGAACAACAATACTAATTCCGGTATTTGAGAGTCCAAAATAAGAATCAACTACTGTGCCGCCAACAGAAGAAACAGTTCCAACTGTAAAAGCAGAAGGATCCGTATTATCAATTACAATATCCTTATTCCCACCTAAAGAACCTATCACGCCAGGTGAAAACAATGATACTATCGCAGCATTTCCACAGTCATCCTTAATGGTTCCGTCGTTTAATGCAAGAGCGGATGTAGAATCGTAATCTAAATTGCTAGATATATCACCTGCCGCTACAGTATATTTAAATGTAAGTTTAGCATTTCCAGTGCCACTAGTATAATCTACAACCGCACCTGAATTAAGAGTAAGTTGAGGTGTACCATTCGTTGTAGTTACAAAAACCGTATCAGTAAATTCCATTGTTATATTAATTACATCTCCCTCTTTATAATATCCATTAGGTGTAGTAGACGTTACATTTTCAACCTCTGGACCTATTGTAACAATGGTTAATGTGGAACTACTTTCTGTACCAGTTCTGTCATCACCTGCTATATCTGTGATAATTGCATTAAAATACATAACATTTCCCTCACTATATTGAGAAAATTCTTTAAATGTTAATTCTAAAATGGTAATCGTTAAATCAGAATTCAAATCACTACTAGTAATAGTAATCGGATCGCCAAGATTTTCAAATCCACTCCCAGATGTAGTTGAAGAAATAATTTGTATCGTTCCACCGGTTAAACTGCTATCATCGTCAATAGGCACAACCACCGTAATATCGGTATTTGTGCTGTTATAACAAGAGGCAACTACTGTTCCACCGACAGAAGAAACATCACCTACCGTAAAAGCATGTGGAGTATTTGTAGTCGACATTATATAACATTGTAGTATTTAAAATTATTGTATTCTAAAAGTATATACCACGAATTCATCAACACCGCGGGTCAAAGTGCCAACCTGATGTAAAGATTAAAAATTCAATATTTTTTGTTTGGAGAATTGTGCGAGAACGTTCCAATCAATACGATAGGATGAATAACAACAAGCATCCATAAGTTTTTTAAATTGCTGACTAAGTATAATATCACATATAGCATTTGCTTGTTCCGTGTCTTCTACGACAATACCAATAGCACCGTGAGTCATGCCGTATTCACCGTTCATGTCTAATACACAATGATGTGCACCACCTTCTCCAAATATCACTTTTGATATATTAAAGTGTCCCCGATCACATTTAGATGAAAAGCGGTATTGAATACCTTTTTTGGGTGTAGAATGAATAAGTGGAAAACAAAATACATTGTTTTTCTCTTCACTAACCCATTTTTTTTCCAAAGGTAGTTTTTCTTGGTCTGCTTTATATGCCATACGATCGTATAACACTTGAAGTCGCGGTTCATTATTTTGGGCGCATAAACCTAATATTTTATGAATATTAGAATTAGGTAACCAAGTATAAGTAGGTAAATATATTTCACAGCGTATATTAAATTCATCATAAATAATCGTAGATGTATTAGGAATTTTTTTTTGCAATAAATACCAATCGTATCTTGTATTACATCCTAAATCATTCATACCTTGTTTTTTATTTTGTATAGAAAGATAGATCATTTGGTTTTGTTTGGTTAACATGGTAAAAAGGTTTTTATTGATACTTTTATCAGGACATGGTTTTCGCCATATAGGTGGATGCATAAATAAAAGATATCCATTATCTCGTAAGGTATGATATAAAATTCGTTTTACAAATGGTTGCCATTGTGTTTTACCACAGGTTTTTTCTCGCGAAATATTGAATGGAGGATTACCTACGACGATATCTGCATGCTTATCGTAAGTAAAAAAGGATTGATGATATATATTTGCTTTTATTCCAAACAATTGGCGAGAAAAAAGGATATTAGATTCGTTAATTTCCACCATAAAAAGCATTTTTGTGAGAATATGCACTTCTCGTTTTAATTCATCGGGTTCCCATTCTTGAAGTTCTCGCCAAAGACGACAAAACACAACCATCATAAAATGACCTGTACCATTTGCAGGATCTAACCATTGTAGACTAGGATTTCTCCATATTTTAGGTGGCAGTGTGTTTAACATGGTATTTACTAAATGGAATGGTGTAAATACTTCACCATAGGTTTGTTTATTTGTAATATTAATGTTTTGGTTATAGGATTCTATATATGATTCAATAGAATCAATAATCATATAGAGAAGGATTAGAATTAATAAATTAAATATGGACTAAAATCATAGGTGCGAATAGTAGCATTGGGTATTATACCTTGCTGGTGATAAATAGGAAAATCCTTATACTGTGTTGTGACATGTTTATAATCAGAAGAGTTTAAAAGGGAGTCCTTTATTTCCTTATATACTGCTATAGCATCATTCTCAGTTATTATTTTAGATGATTTTGTTTGGGTATTGTCTAATGTTAATTCAATATATATACCATGCATTTGTTGATAATTGCATGATAGTATAGTTGTGGTATTGTTGTAATATAACGTAATCCACCATTCCCATTTTCGCAAACGTGTATCTATACCATCGAGACGTGCTTTAACTATAGAACTGTTATTATATATAAAACGGTCTTGGTTATCCGTATTAATAAACTCCATTTTTGTAAAATTACCGAAAAAAGAGAAATCTTTAAAAGCTAAATAAATGTAAGGAACCGGACCGCTAATGGTATCCATATTAAAAGAATATCTATTATTCATAATATTCATAGAACTAGTATAATGTAATTTATGCGCTTTTGCGATTTGAATATCCGGAATTTCGTCAAGACATTTGCGAAATAAATGTTTATAGGTTGGATCATATTCAAAAATACGACACCATATATCAGCAGGTAGCATAGTATATATGGTAAACTGTGTTTAATTTAATTAAAATATATAGATAATGTAAAATGAAAAGGTATACAGGTAAAAAATTGAATCCTGAAGTTGCTAATTTAATTGCATGTCATCTTAAATATCATGATAAGGGCACATGTCCATATCCCAACAAACCCCTTATTGTCACACCGGTTACTCGCAATGAAATTTTAAATACATATAATATTCTAGCAGCAGATCGTGATTCACCGGCGGACCCACCATGGGGAACCAGCAGCGTCAGCAGCTCAGGCACCCACAGCAGCTCAGGCACCCACAGCAGCACAGGCACCCGCAGCAGCACAGGCACCCGCAGTGCTAGAAACGCTAGAAGGGCCAGAAACGCTAGAAGTGCCAGCAGTGCCAGCAGCGGCAGCAGCGGCAGCAGCGGCATCAGGACCAGATACGCTAGAAACGCTAGAAACGCTAGAAGTGGCAGGAGAAGAAGAGTGAACAGGAGGGGACCGCCACACAGTGACTAAAAAACTAGAATGAATCTTTCTACGGTTGTTTGAATAAAAACAGCAAGAGTAAAAGGTTAATCAATTTCTTCAATGGCAGGTCCATCTTCCGGAATATCGGGCATACCGCCAGGCATACCGCCAGGCATACCGCCAGGCATACCGCCGGGCATACCGCCAGGCATACCGCCAGGCATACCGCCAGGCATACCGCCGGGCATACCGCCGGGCATACCGCCGGGCATACCGCCGGGCATACCGCCGGGCATACCGGCACCCATTGCGGATTGCATAATAGGTTGCATAATCGTTTCTAGTTCTTTTTGTTTATCTTGATAACTAGTAGCATCTTCATTACTATGATCATTTAACCATTTTTCAGTTGTTTCTACCAGATCATTTAGTTCAGTTTGTTTGTCTTCAGGAAGTTTGTCTTTTAGTTGTTCATTGTTAAGCATGGATTTGGTAGAAAAGATTACTTGTTCTAGTTGACCTTTTGCTTCAATTCTTAGTTTCATAGCGTCATCCTCCTCCTTATATTGTTCAGCTTCCTTTACCATGCGTTCAATATCGGTTTCACTTAAACGCCCACTATCGTTTGTAATGGTAATGGTTTCTGCTTTACCGCTAGATTTTTCAACCGCGCTTACGTTTAAAATACCATTAGAGTCAATATCAAAAGATACCTCTATTTCTGGTTGTCCGCGAGGCATGGGAGGGATATTATCCAACGTAAATTTACCTAGTAGATTGCAGTCTTTGGTTGCAGCGCGTTCACCTTCATACACTTGAATAAGCACTCCAGGTTGGTTGTCGGCATAAGTGGAAAAGGTTTGACTTTTCTTAGCAGGAATAGTAGTATTTCTTTTAATAAGGGGGGTCATAATACCACCGGCGGTCTCTAGACCAAGCGATAGTGGAGCGACATCCAGAAGAAGCAGTTCCGATAATTTTTCGGACTCGTTTTGACCGGTTAGAATGGCTGCTTGAACGGTAGCACCGTAGGCGACGGCTTCATCGGGGTTAATAGAATTGCATAGCGTTTTGCCTCCAAAAAAGTCGGAAAGAAGTTCTTTTATTTTTGGAATACGAGTGGAACCTCCTACCAGTACAATTTCATCAACACTGCTTTTGGCTACCTTTGCGTCCATTAACACTTTTTCCACAGGTTGGATGCATTTTCTAAAATAATCTCCGTTGAGATCTTCAAATTTTGCACGTGTAATGGTAGTGTTAAAATCAATGCCTTCATACAACGCATCAATTTCCACGTGTGCTTGTGTTTGACTAGATAGCGTACGCTTAGCGCGTTCACAAGCAGTTCTTAGACGTCGCAAGGCACGTTTGTCTTCACGAATATCGTGTTTTGTTTTGCGCTTGAATTCATTTACAAAATGATCCACCATGCGATTATCAAAATCTTCGCCACCTAAGTGCGTATCACCTGCGGTGGATTTTACTTCAAATATTCCCTCATCAATAGATAGCAATGACACGTCAAACGTTCCGCCGCCAAGATCAAAGATAAGAACATTTTGTTCTTCACCTTTTTTATCAATACCATAGGCGATGGCGGCAGCAGTAGGTTCATTAATGATACGTAGGACGTTTAAACCTGCGATAGCACCGGCGTCTTTTGTAGCTTGACGTTGAGAGTCATTAAAATAAGCAGGCACTGTAATAACTGCACTTTCAACAGTTTTGCCTAGATACGTTTCAGCGATTTCCTTCATTTTAATGAGAACCATGGATGAAATTTCTTCAGGAGAAAAAGTTTTTACTTCTTCTTTATACTTTACTTGAATAAGAGGTTTGTTTTTAGAATCAGTTATAACCATAAAAGGCCAGTGTTTACTATCTTTGCGTACATTTTCATCCGTGAATTCACGACCAATCAACCGTTTGGCGTCAAAGATAGTATTTTCTGGATCCATGGATGCTTGGTGTTTAGCAGCGTCGCCGATAAGACGTTCTGATTTATTAAAGGCAACATAAGACGGTGTAGTTCTATTCCCTACATCATTTGCAATAATTTCAACACGGTCGTTTTGCCATACACCAACGCAACTATAAGTCGTTCCTAAATCAATACCAACACTTTCTCCCGTCATATAACTATACATATAGCGACTCTCTCTATATTATTTAAATATAAAGATTATCCACATAAATTGAAAAAAGTTTTTACTAAAAAGTATAAAAATAACCAACATGAATTTGATGCGAGTTGCGCAAAACTCTCGCACATTGTTGTCGTGGTCATTGCGCCGGGACTCGTTTAAACCATCTCAGTGTTTTATAGATAAAGAACTGACGATTCCCAAAGGTCCGACGGATTCGTGTGACTGCCTTAAATATTGCAAACACGGTCCGAGGTCAGGAGAAAAAGTTTCTTATAATAGTATGCAAGAAATAGATAATAGTGTTTATTCGGTAACGCCGTTAAAAAATCTGTGTCTAACCAAAGAAAATGTGGTCATGTATTTGTAGGGTTTATAGAATAGAGCAATTAGAGTACCATTTAGTATCTGTTGATCGGTTATCAATGATAATTGTATCACGACTAATAATAGGTATATTTTTATCGTGATATACCTTTTCAATAATACTATTAAATAATTCTTCTATATTTTCATTTGTTTTCGCAGAAACGTATTTGTATTGTACGTTGGGATAATTTTTAATGATATTTGGAATAGTGTCTTCGGATAATTTGGAGGGTAAATCACATTTGTTAATAGCAATAAAAATAGGTATATCAGGTTCAATAGCACGTAACCAATAATCAAGTAACTTATTTGACTTAACACAATTTTGATCTAATACAATGATAACAGCAGCGGCATGTCTATAGTATAGGGGTGTAAGGGTTCTATATCTTTCTTGTCCTGCCGTGTCCCATATTTGTAGATGAACATTAGAAGTTTGATATTTGACTAATTTGCTGAAATAGGCGGCACCGATAGTTGTTGCTGAATATTCATTAAATTTTTCATTTACATAACGTTGTGCGATGGAAGATTTACCTGCATTACATTCGCCTACAATACATAGTTTATAATATCGATTTTCCATATATAATATACTGTATATATAATATCATAATGTCAGTAAATGTCAAAAGAAGATCACTCTCGCCTACAACAAGAAGAAAAAAACCAAGTTCACGTTCGTTTACAGCAAGAAGAAAAAAAATAAGATCACATTCACCGACAAGAAGAAAAAGAAGAAGTTCCCCATTGGCGTTACCTTCGTCTTGGGGTTCTTCTTTAGAAGAGTCGTCGCAATCAAATAAAGTGTATAGGGGTAAAATAAAGAAGGAATGGTCAAAACCGATAAGTGTTACTCCAAAAAATATAGCAAGTTTATTTGATTGGAAAACGGTATTTCCTGCAGGAACTGTATTAATAGTTGATTATAAAAAAGGACCAAATCCATTTCAGAATGTTCCAGAAATTAATAACTTACCCCGTGATAATTCAACTATGAAAATAAGAGTAATAGAAATGTCTTCATGGAAAAAATCACAAACAAGTACAGTATGGGTCGTAAATGCTGTAGTATTAAAAGGTCCAAAATCAATTCAGGAGGGATCAGTGCAAACGTTTAACTATCCAAGAGATAAATTTTATTTGTATAAAACATTTTTTAATAAAAACACCCCTCTTGCGGAACCGTTAAATATAACTCCAAAGGTATCATTGGCTCACCATTACGCCACCTTTCAACCAAATAGGACCACTATGCCTAATATTCCAGAGGCGGTTTGGCGGTTTAGCAAAATCTAATAATATTGTGTAATTATATATGTCTACAAGAAAACGAAAAAGGTTGCCTGAGTTGCCTAAGTTGTATGAGTTGTCTGCGGAGTCGGCAGCTAAATTGGATAGTTTTGTAATCGGTGGACGTAACGTTCTTGATGAGGAATTACTGACAGTTCCTCAGTAGCCACTAGCTCCACCCACTTCATCGGCAACTGAATATGATATGCGTTAGGAAAAAAAAAACAAAGAAACACAGGAACTTGTTAACAAACATTTAAACGAACACCCACAAAGAAAATTGAGTAAGGATGAATGGGACGCGCGTAGGGCTCATCTGGCATTAAAGCAGAGTGAAGAGGGGAATGATGAGATGCTGCGGATTGGTGCGGAAAATTTGAAGGACATACAGGATCTAGAACAAAAAATTAAAGGGTCGCGTGGGTTAGGTGGAACTAAGAAGAATAAGAAAAATAATAAGAAGAAAAATAAGACCAAAAAAGGAGGTAAACGGTCGAGGCGAGGGGGGAATAAGAGTAGAAGAAGAAAAAAGTATAAAAATTGAAATAAACAGTATTTTTTGATATAGTATAACCAAAAAATGGATATACTATATCAACT
>Ga0233413_10000547_pt1 | contig 17987 bp, 15 predicted proteins | sample Na_anoxic_6_MG_FD_189019 | JGI IMG/M metagenome (GOLD analysis project Ga0233413, IMG submission 189019) | Seawater microbial communities from Saanich Inlet, British Columbia, Canada - Na_anoxic_6_MG | ecosystem: Environmental > Aquatic > Marine > Inlet | place: Canada: British Columbia... | reverse complement strand
TGACTCTGCCACCAAAATCGCCACCAATTTCCAGCGCGCGACTCTCTGCTGTCATGTAACCCCTTGATTTTATTGGAGGCGAGTAGGAGAATCGAACTCCTGTACACGGATTTGCAATCCGCTGCGTAACCACTCCGCCAACTCGCCGCCGTGTGGTTTTTGCTGAGTAACTGATCCCTTGGGGGGCTGCAAGACGCATCATGCGCGAAAGTGTACTGCAAGCCGTTGCTGCTGCGTCTTTGATGTGGCACATCTTAGAGAGTAAGAATCTGAACAGATGAGTTTAGCATATGAGCGATTTCACTACCCGCAGGACGATGATGGTCGATACGCAGGTGCGCCCCTCTGATGTGACGAAGTTTCCGATCATTGATGCAATGCTGACTGTCGCACGCGAGGATTTTGTGCCCGCCGCACAGCGCGAGGCGGCCTATATGGGCGAGAACCTTGATCTGGGGCAGGGCCGTGTTCTGCTGGAGCCGCGCACCCTGGCCAAGATGCTGGATGCGCTGGCGATCTCGAACAAGGAACTGGTGCTCGATATCGGCTGTGCCATGGGATATTCTGCGGCTGTTATCGCTCATATGGCCGAAGCGGTCGTCGCGGTAGAAGAGGACGAGGCAATGGCAGCCGAAGCGCAGGATGCGCTGGTGGCGGCAGGGGCTGATAATGTGGTGATGCACGTCGGGCCATTGACCGAAGGAGCTACTTCACATGGGCCTTATGATGTGATCATCATTCAGGGCGGCGTGGCCGAAGTGCCCGAGGCGATCCTGTCCCAACTCAAGGACGGCGGACGTATTGCCGCCTTGTTCATGGAAGGTGCACTGGGAGAAGTGCGCATCGGCTACAAACGTGGTGATGATGTCAGCTGGCGAATGGCGTTCAATGCCTCGGCCCCGGTGCTGGACGGGTTCAAGCGCGCGGCGGCGTTCCAGTTTTAACAAGGCGTGCATCAGTGCACACAGCTAGTAAGCGAAGAGGTTTGACGCCCATGGCGATTAGAAGAATGGCATTCGTGACGCCCCTCATGGTCGGGATATCCGCGATTGCGCTGTCACTGACCGCACCGCAGACCGCCAAGGCCGATACGCTGGCCGATGCCCTGGTCGGTGCATATACGCATTCAGGACTGCTGGACCAGAACCGGGCATTGTTGCGTGCCGCCGATGAAGATGTGGCCGCAGCGATTTCAACGTTGAAACCCGTCTTGCGCTGGTCTGCAACCCTTACACAGAACTTTGGCAAAGTGCGCAATGCGGCGACTGTAACCTCCGTGAGCAACGACACTTTGTCCGCCGCGATCAATCTGATCGGTGAGTTGGTCCTATATGATTTCGGCGCGCGCAGTTTCCGTACCGAGGCGGCAAAGGAAACCGTGCTGGCCACCAGAGAGGCATTGCTGGACATCGAACAGCGGGTTCTGCTGCGCGCGGTTCAGGCCTATATGGGCGTGATCGAGGCGTCTGAATTCGTGGCGCTGCGCCAAAACAACGTGCGCCTGTTGACCCAGGAACGCCGCGCGGCACAGGACCGGTTTGACGTGGGCGAGGTCACCCGAACTGATGTGGCCCTTGCAGAGGCCCAGCTGGCACAGGCCCGCAGCGGTCTGGCTGCGGCCCGTGGCGATCTGGTCAACGCGATTGAAGAATATCGCAATGTCGTTGGCCGCAAACCCGGCACCCTACGCCAGCCTCCCGGCCTGCCATCAATCAAACAGGACGTCGATACGGCCAAATCCGCAGCCATGCGGCGGCATCCCAACATGTTGAGTGCGCAGCATCAGGTCGCGGCAGCAGATTTGCTGGTATCGGCGGCGCAATCCGACATGAAGCCCACGGTCCGGTTGACTGGTCAGCTCAGCGTTTCTGATAACCTCAATGCAAATGAATATACGCGCGGCGGGACCGTCGGGCTGGAAGCGGGACAGACAATCTACCAAGGTGGGGCATTGTCTTCGCGGGCCCGTCAGGCTCAGGCGCGGGCCGACGCCCAGCGTGGCAACCTTCATGTGGTGCGTCACAACGTCCAGCAAGAAGTCGGCGTTGCCTATGCATCCTTGACCGCCATTCGTGCACAGCTGGTCGCTTCTGAGGGGCAGATCAGGGCGGCCCAGGTGGCGTTTGATGGCATTCGCGAAGAGGCCCGTTTGGGCGCGCGGACCACATTGGATGTGCTGGATGCGGAACAGTCGCTCTTGGACGCGCGATCCTTGCAGGTTTCCGCGCGTGCAGCACTTTATGTCGCGGCCTATCGGGTCCTTGCGTCAACGGGCCGCATGACTGCCAAGGATCTTGGGTTGCCCGTGCAGATTTATGACGCAAGCGAATATTATAATCTGGTCAAGGATAGCCCCGGAAAACTTTCGGCGCAGGGCAAGAAGCTGGATCGTGTGCTGCGGGCGCTGCAAAAAGACTGACAATTTGCCACGACCCATTGTGGGAATCTTTCTATCGCGTTAGTTTGACCGGGAAAGAAGAGTGGTGAAAAATAATGTCTGATCCCGTCACAAATGCTGAGGTTGAGGATGTTCTGTCTTCAATTCGCCGTCTGGTGTCAGAAGATAAGCGCCCTTTGCACCCCCCCCGTCATGAGCCCAAGGCAGACCGTCTGGTCCTGACCCCTGCCTTACGGGTGGCGGATGCGCCTGCGACAGATGCATCCCTGAACCTCTACGATGATCCAGAGCATGACGCGGTACCAGAGGCACCGTTCAGCGATATGGCGACGGATGAAACATCGGCCGAGATCCATGACACACATCTTTTCTCGCGGTATGAAAGCCGGCAGCAGGCTGACATTGCGCAGCAGGAAGAAGCGCAGCAGCCAGAGGCATATTCGGCCATGTCCACGACAGTGCGTCGTCACGAAGAAGATTACTCCGCAGATCCCTACGGATTTGCTGCCGAAGAGACGCCTGAAGCGGCTCCCGAACTGGCGCAGGCCGATCCCATAGATGATCAGGAGCAGGTTCAAGACGCGGCAGAACCGCCCGCCGCATTTGATGTGCAATCTGCCGTCGAGGCCAGCAAATCCGCAGCCCTCAGTGCCAAGATCGAAGCCTTGGAAACCGCCATCGGAAAAATCGCAGACAGCTGGGAACCCGATGACGCCGGCGAAGGTGATTATGCCGGATCAGAGCCGCAGGCGATGGAATGGGAAGACAACGAACCCGAAGAGGGACCCGCCGCGCGGCTGCATTTCTCTCCTATGGACACGGAATTTTCTGACGAGGATGAACGCCAGAGCGATGCGATTTCGGATAATGCCCCGGATCAACAGGACATCGCCCCACATCCCGAACAGGACGAAAATGTCAGCCCGCAGGGGGCTGGGCTGGAACTGGCAGATGACGAATTGCTGGACGAAGAGGCGCTGCGCGATCTGGTCAGTGAAATCGTTCGGGCAGAGCTGCAAGGTTCTTTGGGCGAACGCATCACCCGCAATGTGCGCAAACTGGTCCGGCGCGAAATCCATCGCGCCTTGGCGGCAAGAGATCTCGAATAGCGCCACGAGGGCAGTGGCACAGGGCCCCAAGCCGCAAATGCTATTGGCGTCATGTTCTGTTTAGCGCGTTGAAACCCGCATTCCCCGGTAGTGACCCGGCTAAGGGTTGTCCAAGGTAAGGGATACCTCACCCGCGAGGCTTAGCATCAGATCAATGTCGAAATAGCGCTCAACATGGTCGGCAAGCGCATCCAGTGCTGCGTCGACGCCGGCGTCAAAGCTGAGGGATGAGGCGACGCCAAGTTCTGCCAGATAGGCCGCGCGGAAGGCGTCCGAGGTAAACAGCCCATGCATATAGCATCCCTGCACCAAACCATCCGGGCTGCTGGCCCCTTCGTCCTGGCCGTCAAACGTCAGCCATGCGCGTGCCCTGTCCGGGCCGGATGTTTCGCCAACGTGGATTTCGTAACCGGACAGGGCGGTGCCACTGGCCGGGTGCAGGCCCTGTTTCAATGACAGATGCTTGATCGGGGCCATCACCGTATCCACGTTCAAATGCCCCAGCCCTTTGACGCTGGCTGGTTTGCCTTCGATCCCGCCGGGGTCTGATATCGTCTGACCCAGCATCTGATACCCGCCACACAGGCCCAGAACGCGCCCCCCACGCCGCAGATGCGCGGCCAGATCGACATCCCAATCGGCCTCTCGAAATGCGGCCAGATCGGCGATTGTCGCTTTGCTGCCTGCCAGCAAGACCAGGTCGGCATCCCCCGGCAAAGGCGCGCCCGGCATGATCATGCGCAGGTCAACTCCGGGTTCCGCAGCCAGTGGATCAAGATCATCAAAATTTGAGATGCGCGGCAGGCGCGGTACGGCAATCACACAGCCCGATCCCCCGGATCTGGACCGCGCAGGCAGATCCATCACATCTTCGGCTGGCAGGCGATGCGCCTGATCAAACCACGGGATGACCCCAAGGCTCGGCCAGCCGGTTCTGCGGGCGATATCATCGCGGCCTGCGTCAAACAGGCTGCGGTCGCCGCGAAACTTGTTCACGGCAAAGCCCCGGATCATCGCATTGTCGCCCTGGCCCAGAACCGCCTGCGTGCCGACGATCTGCGCAATCACGCCCCCCCGATCAATGCAGCCCATCAGGATGACAGGCACATTGGCTGCCGTGGCAAACCCCATATTGGCGATATCACCCAGGCGCAGATTGGTTTCCGCTGGGCTGCCTGCCCCTTCGATGATCACCAGATCACAGTCTGCCGCCAACCTGTTGAACGATTGCAGAACAGCAGGCATCAGTGCCGCCTTGTTCTGGCCAAAGGCGCGGGCCTCTTGATGGCCGGCAATCTGGCCCTGGATGATCACCTGCGCCCCGGTAGAGGATTGCGGCTTGAGCAGGATAGGGTTCATGTCCGTATGCGGTGGCACGCCTGCGGCACGGGCCTGAAGTGCCTGCGCGCGCCCGATCTCGCCGCCGTTTTCGGTAACGGCTGCATTGTTTGACATGTTCTGGGGTTTGAAAGGGCGCACCGCCATTCCGCGTTTCACACAGGCCCGGATCAGACCGGCGACGATCATGGATTTCCCGACATTGCTGCCGGTGCCCTGTATCATGATCGCTTTTGTCATCTGGATTATCCTGCGCAGTTTGTTGGCAAACTGGCGCAAAATGCGGCCGTGTTAAAGAGAGATCAACGCCAGATGTTCGCTGCCAGCTGTTTGCCATGGTCTGAAATGAAAAACGCAGCCCCAGGGCTGCGCTTTTCTTGCCTATGTGGCAAATTCTTAGGCTGCTTCTGCCTGCTGTGCAGCATGGCGGCGCTCAGATTCTTCGCGCGACAATGCGACGGAAGTGCGGACACCTTTGCCCACGAAATCCATAAGGCCGGTTACAACACGTTCGTTGGGGTCGATCCCCGCGCAGCTCAATACTTCGCGGCCATCCCGAGAACGCGCCCAGCGGGCAATCTGCTCAGGTCCGTTGCCGTATTTCTTGTCATCAGCAATCGCGTCGTCCAATGCAGCCAGTACCACAGCTGCGAAAAGTTTGCGGGCACGGTTGCCTTGTTCGTTATTGAAGGCTGTGCCATCAACGAAATCTTTCATCTCGTCGTCCTTTCCATTATTCTTGCTCTTGTCATTTCGGCGTGAGGCTCCTTATGACTGAATTCCTACGATTCGGATACAACTTTATCGCATAACACCCATGCGTTTCATGCATGGCTTGGAATGGGCAATAAACTGTATATCGTTTGCTTGCAGGGTCTCCCTGAACCAGATATGGGGTGCGTTAGTTTTTCATCAACCTTTTGCCTTGGTTTTGCCTCATGCCTAAAATTAACGGAAACGAGATTCGCCCCGGTAACGTTCTGGAGCATAACGGCGGCCTTTGGGCAGCTGTCAAAGTGGACCACGTCAAGCCCGGCAAGGGCGGTGCCTTTGCCCAGGTAGAGATGCGCAACCTGCGCAACGGATCCAAATTGAACGAGCGTTTTCGTTCTGCCGACAAGGTAGAGCGCGTGCGTCTTATCCAGAAAGACCAGCAGTTCCTGTTTGAAGACAATGGCATGTTGGTCCTGATGGACACGGAAACCTATGATCAGGTTCAACTTTCTGCTGAGTTGTTGGGCGATCGCCGCCCGTTTCTGCAAGACGGCATGATGATCGTTGTCGAATATCACGACGAGGAAGCGCTGAACGCGTCTTTGCCGCAAAAGGTCATCTGCAAGGTCGTGGAAACAGAGCCGGTGGTCAAAGGCCAGACCGCCGCGAATTCGTTCAAGCCGGCGATTTTGGACAATGGGGTCAAGGTTGCTGTCCCGCCGTTCGTAGGCCCGGATGAGGATATCGTGGTGAACACCGAGACGATGGAATACGTAGAGCGGGCCTGAGCCAATCCCGCCTGACCGGCCAAAAGCCTGAAAATCAAGCCTTTGTTAAGCCCCTGTTAAGATACATCCGTGTTTGGAAGCCCAGTCTTTGGCGGGGCTTTTAGTTTCAATTCGACGGATTTTCCGTCTGGCCGTGCCATGTGACCTTGGCCTGATCCGCTTGCATAGGGCCTTTTGCGCGGTCGAAACGCAGATAGGCGATGGCCTGGCCACCAGATTGCGTAAACAGCGTGCCTGCTGCTTTGCCTTCCGCCAGCAGCGGCGTGCCCACGGGGGCCTGCCCCTCCAGATCGACGCTTGCCAGACCTTTGCGCAATTCGGTCTTGTGCTTCATCCGGGCGGTGACTTCCTGCCCCACATAACAGCCTTTGCGGAAATCGACGCCATTCAGCCGTTCAAACCCCGCTTCCAGAATAAAGCTGTCTGGGCCCAGTTCCACGCCCGTTTCCGGGATCACATGCGTGACACGCATAGCTTCCCAGTCGGTTGTGTCATCGGTCTGGGGGTGATCGCGGTAGGCGCGCCATCCCAGGGCCGCTGCGCGGGGGTCGGCAAAACCATCGTCAGGCAGGGCGGATGTACCACGGTGCAGATGCAGCGGGACCTCGGCGATCTGCACATCTGCGCGCAGTTTGTACATCGACAACCGCTGGATCAGCATATCTGCCAGGCTGCTGTCCACATCCAGCACCACCGCATCACCCCAGGGGATCAAAAAGAAGTCGGCCAGATATTTTCCTTGCGGCGTCAGCATCGCAGCATAGACGGCACCATGCGCCAGTTTGGCCACGTCATTGGTCACAAGGCCCTGCAGAAAACTATGCGCATCTGCACCGCTCAAACGCAGGAATCGACGATTGGTCATGGGTTCTGTCCTTTTGGGGTCGTTGTGGGATATAGTGTTTCCACGTCATACTAAAAGGGGCAAGCATGCGCGCGCCAATCACTGTCATTATCCCGACGCTCAACGCGGAACAAAGCCTTGCGGCCTGTCTGGAAGCATTGATGGAAGGGCTGAAGGCAGGACTGATCCGCGAGTTGATCGTATCGGACGGCGGATCAACTGATGCCACGGGTGCCACCGCACAGGCATGGGGTGCCGAAGTTCTCAGCGGGCCCGCATCCAGAGGCGGCCAATTGCGCCGGGCCTGCGCAAAGGCCAATGCGGAATGGATGCTGATCATTCACGCCGATACGATACTTCAGCCCGGCTGGACCAAATCCGTGCGCGGGCATCTGAACCACCCCGAACAGGCGGCCTGGTTCAAGCTTCGCTTTGACCAGCAGGGCATCGCGGCACAGATCGTGGCGGGCTGGGCCAACCTGCGCAGCCGCTTTGGCTTGCCCTATGGCGATCAGGGTCTGCTGATTTCTTCGGCCCTTTACGCGCGGGTGGGCGGGTATCCGGATATTCCCCTGATGGAAGATGTCGCGCTGGCCCGTGCCCTCAAGGGCAAACTGAAGGGATTCGATATCGCCGTGGTCACCAGCGCAGAGCGATACGCCCATCAAGGCTGGCTGCGACGTGGGCTTCGCAATCTATGGACCCTGCTGCGCTATTTTGCCGGGGCTGATGCGCAGCGGCTGGCCTCTCACTACCGGCGCTGACCGGATCAGTCTGTCTCATCCTTCCTATCAGGCCCAGGGATCCGATGGCAGCATGCATCTTGCAACGGTACCGATCTGGTGTTGACCTTGCCCGCTGCGGGCCTAGTGTCGGCCCAAGCTTTGTTGGAAAGATCCCCATGTCACATACGATCCCTCGCGCCCCGGGCCGCCCCTATCTGGCCATCCCCGGGCCATCCGTCATCCCTGACGCAGTTTTGCAGGCCATGCACCGGGCCGCCCCCAATATCTATGCCGGCGAACTGGTTGAGATGATGCCGGGCCTGACGGCTGATCTCAAACGTGTGGCCCGCACCAGGTTTCATGTCGCCATGTACACCGGCAACGGTCACGCCGCCTGGGAGGCAGCATTGGCCAATGTCATCGCGCCGGGTGACAAGGTGCTGGTACCTGCAACGGGCCGCTTTGGCATCGGCTGGGGAGAGACCGCCAAAGGGCAGGGCGCGGAAGTCGAAGTGATCGACTTTGGCAAACAATCCCCGATGGACATGGCACGGATCGCGGAAACACTGGCCGCCGACAAGGCGCATGAGATCAAGGCAATCCTTGCGGTCCATGTCGACACATCAACATCAATCCGCAATGACATCGCGGCCCTGCGCGCCACATTGGACGCGGCGGGCCACCCCGCCTTGCTGATGGCCGATTGCATCGCATCGCTTGGCTGCGACACCTTTGAGATGGACGCATGGGGCGTCGATGTCATGGTCACGGGCTGTCAAAAGGGGTTGATGGTGCCACCGGGCATGTCCTTTGTCTTTTTCAATGACCGCGCAGAAGCGGCCCGGGCCAGATTGCCCCGTGTCAGCTGGTATTGGGATTGGTCGCCGCGCGCCCATGCGCAGGAATTCTTTCAATATCATGGCGGCACGGCCCCGACCCATCATCTTTATGGGCTGCGCACCGCATTGGATATGATCCACGCCGAAGGCATCGAACAGGTCTGGGCCCGTCATGCGATGCTGGCACGCGCCGTCTGGGCCGCCTGCGAAGCATGGAGCGAGGGGGGACATTTTGCGATGAACGTCAAAGATGCGGCCAACCGCAGCACTGCGGTCACATCGCTGAGGTTGCAATCCCCCGACGCCACCGCACTGCGCGATTGGGTCGAAGGGCAGCTGGGCCTGACGCTGGGCATCGGTCTGGGCATGGCGCTGCCCGGCGATCCGGCCTGGCACGGCTTCTTCCGGCTTGGGCATATGGGCCATGTGAATGGTCACATGATCATGGGCCTGCTGGGCGGCATAGAGGCCGGCATGCGCGGCCTTGGCATAGAGCATGGGACCGGCGCATTGGATGCCGCAGCGCAGGTGATCAGCGGCAGCTAAGGCGTTCGTTGATCGGCGGCAAACCTGCCTTTCCACAGATGCCTTGGCCGCAATAAATCACTGCCGCGCGGCATCAATCCGGGTGATCAGCTGGTTGACCAACCAGCCCGTCGCGGCCACGGCCAGCGGGCCCCATACCACCCAGATCACCATCAAGATCCATGTCAGGTTGACGCCAAACATGAATATGCAGGCCTGGGTGAAATTCGGGGCGGCAGGGCGGTTATCATCGTCACGCATGCAGATCTCATCAGTTGGTCTGATACAACTATAACCAGATCACCGCCTGCGTCAGCCCTTTTTCGCCTCTGCCAAAGCCAGGGGCAAAGCGGCCGCAAAAGCATCAAGCTGGGCGTGCGTGCCACAGCTGATCCGGATGCAGCGGTTTTGCGGCGCGGCAAAGGGCATGCGCACGAAAATACCCCGTGCCACCAAGCCGTCCAGCACCGCCTTGGCAAAGCGGCCATCCTCTCCGCAGTCGATAGCCACGAAATTGGCCGCCGACGGCAGCGGCTCCAGCCCATTGTCCCGTGCGATCTGCGCGATACGGTCGCGCGCAATGGCCACCTTTTGCTGGATCTGCGTCAGCCAGACCTGGTCTTGTAGCGCCGCCACAGCGCCTGCCTGCGCCGCACGGTTCATGCCAAAGTGATTGCGCACCTTGTGAAAGGCGGTGATCAATTCGGGCGCTGCAATGGCATAGCCCACTCTGGCTCCGGCCATCCCGTATGCCTTGGAAAAGGTCCGCATCCTGATCACCCGCGGATCACCCGGCGGCACGGGCAGGGCGGTCCCTTGGGGGGCCGTATCGACATAGGCTTCATCCAGGACAAACGGGCAGCCGCTTGGCAGGCTTTCCATGGCACGGGCCAATGTATCACCGCTGTGCCAACTGCCCATGGGGTTGTCGGGATTTGCCAGATACACCAGCTTGGCATCTACCTCTGCCGCCTTGGCAAAAAGCGCCTGCGGGTCCTCATGGTCCGCGCGATAGGGCACCTTGTGCAGCGTCCCGCCAAACCCCGCGACATGGTAATTGAACGTCGGATAGGCCCCGTCCGAGGTCACGACCGCATCACCAGTCGTAACAAAAAGCCGCACCAGATAGCCCAGCAGCCCGTCAATACCCTCACCCACGATGATATGGTCCATCGTCGTGTCGTGATAGGCGGCCAGGGCCATGCGCAGATCATGGCTTTCGGGATCGCCGTACATCCACTGATCTGTCGCCGCCATGGCAGCTATTGCGGCAGGTGAGGGGCCAAAGACATTTTCATTGGCCCCGAGACGGGCATCAAAGGGGCGGCCCATGGCACGTTCCTGGGCTTCGGGCCCCACGAAAGGGACAGATGCAGGCAGCGATTGGGCAAGCGGGGTCAGGCGATAATGTGTCATGATGATGTGATAAGGCTGGGCGCGATTTTCGGCAAGGGGTTGGAAACAGCCCGCCGCCTGCCTAATTAAAAACGACATGTTATCCAAGGAAGCCCATATGGCCAAACTAACCCGCCGCAGCTTCATCGCCGTCACGCTGGCCGCCGGTGCGGCACGCAGCCTGCCTGCGGTCGCAACCAAAACCCCTGCACGCCATATCGTCACGCTGGTCTATGACAAAAGCCTGGGGATGATGCGGGCGATTGACCGTCTGGTACCCTGATCTGCCGCCACGTTTTGCTGGCAGCCGTGGGGCGATTGCGATCAACTGATCGCGAACCATTCGGAGAATCCCATGACCCGCGTCACCGTCACATATGAAAACCACATCGCCTTTGTCCGCCTGACCCGGGCCGATAAAATGAATGCCGTTGATCAAAAGATGATCGACGGCATTATCGCCGCCGGCCAGGAGGTCGCCGCATCCGATGCGCGTGCCGTTGTCATCTCGGGCGATGGCAAGGCGTTCTGCGCAGGCATCGATATCACAGGCCTGTCTGGCATGATGGGCAAGGATCCCGCCGATGTTCTGATGCCGCGCACCCATGGCGCGGGCACAACAAATCAATGGCAAGAGGTTGCAATGATCTGGTCGCGCATGGAGATCCCGGTGATCGCGGCCATTCACGGTGTCTGCTTTGGTGCAGGCATCCAGCTGGCACTGGGTGCAGACATCCGCATCGCGGCCCCCGGCACCCGTTTCGCAGTGATGGAGATGAAATGGGGCATCGTGCCTGACATGGGTGGCATGGTGCTTTTGCCCAAACTGGTTCGCTCTGACGTGCTGCGGCGGCTGACCTATACGGCAGAACAGGTCGATGCCACACAGGCCGCCAACTGGGGCTTGATCACCGAAATCGCCGAGGATCCACTGGCGGCCGCAACCGCATTGGCCCAAACCATCGCCGCCAAGAGCCCCTCCGCGATCCGCGCGGCCAAACGCCTGATCGCAATTGCACAAACCCAGGACGCCCAAACGGTCCTCGATGCAGAATCCCGCATTCAATGCGAGCTGATCGGCAAACCACACCAATTGGAAGTGATCGCCGCCGAAATGGGCAAACGCCCCGCCGTCTTCAAATAGATCAGCGTCCCGCGTGGCACGCCCCAGGCGGCGCGCCATGCCCCGCCTTCATCTTGCCCCTAAACTCATTCTGCCCTCAGCCGCCTGCCCAAAGGCAAGCGGCCAATGCGCCAGTGCCAATCAAGCTGCCTGACTAACCCATCTCTGCCAAACGGTCCAAAGCCGCCTGCATCTGACCGGCTTCTTCTTGCCGCGCGTCCAGATTGGCCTGCGCTTCAGCCACAACCTCCTCGGGTGCAGATTGCGCGAACTTGGGATTGTTCAAACGCCCCTTCAGACCACCAATCTCCTTCATCAGCTTATCCAGCGACTTCTGCAGACGTGCTTTTTCCTCATCGATATCGATCAACCCCGCCAGGGGCAGGCCAAAGCTTGCGCCGGGGGCGGCAATTGACACCGTCCCCTTGGGAAAACCCTCTACTGTTTCAAGGCTTTCTACCCGCGCCAGACGCTTGATCATGGTCTCGTTGCGCCCCCAGGCCGCAGATGCCGCATCATCCATATCGGTGACAATCATCGGTACTTTCAGCCCCGCAGGCACATGCATCTGCGCGCGCGCGGAACGAATGCTTTCGATCAACCCGATCACCCAGTTCAACTCGCGGTCGGCCTCGGCGTCCAGCAGGTCAGCGGTCGTGTAAGTCGGCCAATCGGCATGCACCAGCATCTTGTCGCGCTGTGCCGTGGTCTGCCAAAGCTCTTCGGTGATATAGGGCATGATCGGATGCAAGAGCACCAGACATTGATCCAGAACCCACCCCATCGTCTGCCGCGTCTCGGCGGCCTCGGGGGCATCGTCCTGCAACAAGGGTTTGGACAGTTCCACATACCAGTCACAGACCTTGCCCCAGACAAAGGCATAAAGCGTGTTGGCCGCATCATTGAAACGATAATTTTCCAGCGCCATGTCCACCTCTTCGCGCACGCGGGCGGTCTCGCCGATGATCCATTTGTTCAGCGTGGCCGCAGGCTGTGGCATGGCGTGCACCTCGCCGGGAAAGACGCCGTTCATCTCTGCAAAACGGTGGGCGTTCCACAGTTTCGTGCCAAAATTGCGGTAGCCCGCAATCCGCGCCGTAGACAGTTTCAGATCACGCCCCATCGCCGCCATTGACGTCAGCGTGAAACGCACTGCATCAGCACCGTATTCATCAATCAATTCCAGCGGGTCCAGAACATTGCCCAGCGACTTGGACATCTTCTTGCCCTTCTCATCGCGCACCAGCGCGTGGACATAGACAGTATCGAACGGCTTTTGACCGACCACGGCATATTGCATCATCATCATCCGGGCGACCCAGAAAAAGATGATGTCAAAACCGGTGATCAGCACGGAGGTCGGAAAATATTTCTGCAAGGCATCCGTCTGCTCGGGCCAGCCAAGTGTGCCAATGGGCCAAAGGCCGGACGAGAACCAGGTATCCAGAACATCAGGATCGCGCGTCAGCGTCTTGCCGGGGGCCATTGCCTGGGCCTCGGCTTCGGTTGCCGCACAGTATTCTTTGCCGTCCTGGTCAAACCACACAGGAATCTGATGCCCCCACCACAGCTGGCGCGAAATGCACCAAGGCTCGATGTTCTCCAGCCAATGGAAATAGACCTTCTTGTCCTGCTCGGGCAGGATCGTCACATCGCCTTTGCGTACGGCGTCAATGGCCGGCTCGACGATCTTGGCGGTGTCCACGAACCACTGATCGGTCAGCGCAGGTTCGATAACCACCTTTGAGCGGTCGCCAAAGGGCTGCATGATCTTCTTGGCCTCAACCAATGGCACGGGCCCCAGATCCTCTGGCGCTGCCGCCTCGTCGCCGGATTTCTTCTTTTTTACAGGCTTGCCCAGACGCGGATCATCCGCATCGGTCATCACGGCCAGACCTTCGGCGGTGATGTCCGCAATCACCTTGGCGCGGGCGTCGAACCGATCAAGGCCGCGGTAGGCGTCCGGAACCAGGTTGATCTCGGTCGCATCCACCGGGGCTGCTTCGCGCCCCTCTGCGATGGCCTGGGCACGGGCGGCGGCCTGTTCATAGGGCAGACCGTCGCTGCGCATGGCGCCGCGCGTATCCATCAGGGCATACAGCGGGATATTGTTGCGTTTGGCGACTTCGTAATCGTTGAAATCATGCGCACCGGTGATCTTGACCGCACCGGAGCCAAAGGCAGGGTCAGGGTATTCGTCCGTGATGATCGGGATCAGCCGGCGTTGCTCTTTTGGGCCAACGGGAATTTCGCACAGCTTGCCCACGATCGCGGCGTAGCGTGCATCAGAAGGATGCACCGCAACCGCACCATCGCCCAGCATCGTCTCGGGACGCGTGGTCGCGATTGAAATATAGTCACGTTCTTCTGTCAGGGTGACATTCCCGTCGTCGTCTTTTTCAACATATGTATAGGTGGCACCACCCGCCAACGGGTATTTGAAATGCCACATATGGCCATCCACCTCGGTGCTCTCGACTTCGAGATCCGAAATGGCGGTTTCAAAATGCGGATCCCAGTTCACCAGACGCTTGCCGCGATAGATCAGCCCCTTGTTGTACATATCCACAAAGACCTTGATGACGGCATCGTGGAAATTGCCCTCTTCGCCTGCCGGCGCACCGGGGGCACCCGACATGGTAAAGGCATTGCGCGACCAGTCGCAGGATGCACCAAGGCGCTTGAGCTGCTCGATGATCGTGCCGCCGGACTGGGCCTTCCATTTCCAGATCTCCGCGGTGAAATCCTCTCGTGACCATTCACGGCGCGGTGGCTTGCCTTCGGCCGCCAGCTTTCGCTCAACCACCATCTGCGTGGCGATCCCTGCGTGATCCTGACCGGGCTGCCACAAGGTGTCGTATCCCCGCATGCGGTGCCAGCGGATCAGGATATCCTGCAAGGTGTTGTTAAAAGCATGACCCATATGCAAAACGCCGGTGACGTTTGGTGGCGGGATCATGATCGAAAAGGTCTCTCGCCGCGATGCATTGGCACCCGCCTTGAAGGCCCCAGCTTTTTCCCATGCGTCGTAAAGCCGGGTTTCGGCCTTTGCTGCGTCAAATGTTTTGTCCAGAGCCATCGTCTTTGATCCTTAGTCACGTTTGCAGCTTGATCTAGCCGAGGTTGGCACAGAGGGAAAGGGCAGGCAGGATGCTGTGCGCCCCTTTAGGCCAGCATCTTGCAAATGTAGTGCCTTACTCGTGGGGTGTTTGATGATGCTGGCAGCCGCGCATGAGTATTTTGGCAAAAAGGAGCCGGGCGTTTACGCTTTGTTAGCCAGCTTCAGGCCTTATGACCACAGGGTATAGGCTGGAGAGCCTTCTGCCTCGCAAGAAGGAGCCACCTCGTCGCTGCCCCGTTCCCGTTGAAAGGTTCGGCTTGCGGGGCGGGGTGTCTTCGCTCCTTTTTGCCAAAATACTCATGCACAAGTTTTGGGCATGGCGCTGCGTCACAAGGGGTGGCCCAAAGGTCTCACTGGACAAGTTACTCTGTGCCGTTATGTCTTGGACAGAAAGCTCATTTCCATAAAGGCAGCGTGTGATGGACAAATTCGGAAAAAGCCAACCAATCAAGCGAACAGAAGACGTGCGCTTTCTTGTCGGTGAGGGCCGGTATGTCGATGACATCGCACCAAGGAATGCGCTGCACGGGTTCTTCTTTCGCTCTCCGGTAGCCCATGGGGTGATCACGGAACTTGATGTCTCTGATGCAGCCGCCTCTGAGGGGGTTCACGCGGTGCTGACTTGTGCAGATCTGGAAGCGGCGGGCATGGATATCGCCATGGCAGGGGCCGTGGTACAGAACCAGGATGGCACCAGCGGGGCCAAACCCGTGCGCCCGATGTTGGCCAAGGACAAGGTGCGATACGTGGGCGAACCTGTGGCATTGATCGTCGCCGATACGCTGGCGCAGGCCCGCGATGCCGCGGAGCTGATCATGTTCGACGTTGATGACCTGCCTGCCAAGATTGATTTTGCCCCCGGTGGTGAGACATTGCACGCGGAGGCCCCCGATAACAAAGCCTTCGATTGGGCCATGGGCGATGAGGCCGCGACAGAGGCAGCCTTCAAGGCCGCTGCCAAGACTGTCGCGCTGGATGTGGACGATAACCGCATCATCGTGAATTCGATGGAGCCGCGCGGATGCTATGCGGAATGGACCGACGGGCGCTTGCACGTGGCCCAGAACGGTCAGGGCGTCTGGGTTCACAAGGGCTATCTGAAAACCGCCTTTGGTCTTGAGGACGAACAGGTCCGCGTGACCAACCCCGACACCGGCGGTGGTTTCGGCATGAAAGGCATGACCTACAACGAATATTTCTGCGTCGCACAGGCGGCCCGCGTGCTGGACCGCCCGGTGCGCTGGATGTCAGAACGCACCGAGGCCATGTTGAGCGATAATGCTGGTCGCGATCTGTCATCGCTGGCCGAATTTGCCTTTGACGAGAACAACAAGATCACCGCCTACCGGGTGCGCAGCAAATGCAACCTGGGGGCCTATAACTCGCAATTTGCGCAGTTCATCCAGACCCAATTGTTCAGCCGCGTACTGATGGGGGTCTATGATGTGCAGACCACCTGGCTGCAGGTGGATGGTTTTTACACCAACACTGTGCCGGTTGACGCCTATCGCGGGGCCGGACGCCCCGAGGCGATCTATGTTCTGGAACGCCTGATGGACCGTGCGGCACGCGAATTGGGCGTCGATCCATGGGATCTGCGCCGCATCAACTTTATCAAACCGGATCAGTTTCCCTATCTGGCGGCCACGGGCGAGACCTATGATGTGGGTGATTTTGACCGCCTTTTGACCCGTGCGGCTGCCGAAGCGGACCGCGCGGGATTTGCGGCGCGCAAAGCGGCCGACGCCAAGCGTGGCCTGCTGCGGGGTCAGGGCCTGTGTTATTACATCGAAAGCATCCTGGGCGATCCGTCCGAAGGGGCCAAGGTGGTCTTTGAGGATGATGGCAATGTGACGATCTATGTCGGCACGCAGTCGAATGGGCAGGGGCATGAAACCGTATATGCGCAGTTCCTCAGCGATCAGACAGGCATCCCTGCCGATAAGATCAACGTGGTGCAGGGCGATTCCGACCTGATCAAGCAGGGCGGCGGCACCGGCGGATCGCGCTCTGTGACGACACAGAACAATGCGACACTGGCGACCGTGGCCAAGATCACAGAGGTGTTTACCGCCTTTCTGGCTGATGAAATGGGCGTTCCTGCCGCCGAGATCAGCTTTGATGACGAACGCTTCCGCGCCGAAGGGTCGAACCTGACGCCAACCATGCTTGAGGTGGCGCAGATGGCCCGCGAAAAAGGGCGTGATGATTTGCTGACCCATCACGAACGCGCCACTCTGCCGGCACGCAGCTTTCCCAATGGGGCGCATGTGGCCGAGGTGGTGATTGACCCCGAGACAGGAGTGGTGACCACCGATCGCTACACGGTCGTGGATGATTTCGGCAATCTGATCAACCCGATGCTGGCCGAAGGCCAGGTGCATGGCGGTGTGGCCCAGGGTGTGGGCCAAGCGGTGCAGGAAAGGGTCGTCTATGATGAGGACGGTCAATTGCTGACGGCCTCTTTCATGGATTATGCCATGCCGCGTGCCGCCGATCTGCCGTTCATTTCCTTTACCTCAGAACCCGTGCCCTCCACCGCCAATATCATGGGCATGAAGGGCTGCGGCGAGGCAGGGACCGTGGGCTCGATGGCCGCGATATCCAATGCCGTTCAGGACGCGCTGTGGGAACATGGCGTGCGACAGGCCGATATGCCGTTCACGCCCCATCGCGTCTGGGAAATGATGCATGAACAGAAAATCGCGGCAGAGTGATATATAACGCGGTCCCAAAAGCGGTTTAGTGGCGTTCACATCGCGCATTTTGTTCGACCGGGCCGACAACCGGCTGGGTCGGACAAAATGCGCGATGTCACGGCTACCACTGCGGTAGCGGGTGCTAGGCCAGCTTCATGATGATGCAGGTGGTTGACCCTGTGGCATACAGCTTGCCGTCCTCAACGCCCCTGATTTCGCCATGCGCAACACCGGTTGAACGCCCCGCATGATCCACCACGCCAATACAATCGACCTGCATGCCCAACGGGATGGCGCGCAGAATATTTATCTTGTATTCCAGCGTCGTATAGATGGATCCCTTAGGTACTTTGGTCATTACGGCACAGG
>Ga0233413_10000546_pt1 | contig 17995 bp, 17 predicted proteins | sample Na_anoxic_6_MG_FD_189019 | JGI IMG/M metagenome (GOLD analysis project Ga0233413, IMG submission 189019) | Seawater microbial communities from Saanich Inlet, British Columbia, Canada - Na_anoxic_6_MG | ecosystem: Environmental > Aquatic > Marine > Inlet | place: Canada: British Columbia... | reverse complement strand
ATATACATTATTAGATCCATTTAAACATGTTCCCCAACTCATAATTAATATATATATAGAATATTTTAATTATAATAATAATTAATTATACAATATTTGTTTAATTATGGTAAAAAATTAAACTGATTAATGCTGATTTATCCGCAGAACTAATAATATTTTTATTTGCAACTTCATTTTGATACGCCATATCTCTTAATTCTTTAACTTTCATCTTCTTAAGTTTTTCCATAGACTTTTCTATTTTAATTTCTCCTAAATTATCAACTTCGGTAATATCATCATTATTATCTTCATTTGCTTCATTTTCTTCATTATCTTCATTATCTTCATTATCTTCATTATCGTCAGTTTCTTCATTATCTAATTCTACAATTTTTTGGACTTTTTCAAAGTCTACATTCATACCATATTGATTACCTTCATTTACATTTACATCAATAACCTTTAATTCCAATTTTTCATTATCGTCTGTAGAACCATTTTCTTCATTATCTGTATAATTAATTTCTGAAGATTCACTATCTGATTCTAGTTCTTCATCGCTAGAATCTATTTCATTATCACTAACCTTTATTTTATTATCTTCTTCATTAATTGTATTGATTAAATTTCCCATTGGATTCATAGATGAAATCCCCTTCATATTATTCATTTCTTTAAAATGAATATCTTTTGATAACATTATATGTTCCTCTGCTAAACTTTGAATCATATTATTTTGTTTTTCTAAAGTTTCAGCAATCATATCAAATTTGGTTTTAAAAAAATAATACATTAGCCCAATTAGTATTAGACATAATCCTAAAACTAACATTGCACCATTTTCTCTAATAAAATTCATATTATTAAATAATAATTATTTTCTTTTTATTATTTTAACTCATTTAATATTTTATTTGCATTATCTAAAACTTCTTTATCATAATCTAAATCTATAAGAACGTTCATTCCTCCTTTAATATCACTTATTCCTTCTTGGATTTTGTATAAATATTTAATCTTTGAATTATCAAATTTAACACACATTTTCATATTTCTAATTTGGTCTTCTTTACATAATAAATCACACATTTGAATATAATGTGTTGTAAGTAAAAATCTAATATTTGGTATTTTATTGAGAAATTTAATCAAACCATAACCACCGCTAATAGCTTCGTAATAATTTGTTCCACTATATAATTCATCAAAAATTACAAAACAGGTTTCATTCTTATTTTTTTTAACATAATCAACTATTTCTTTACATCTACGAGCCTCGGATTGGAATAAACTATCTCTCTCAGATGTATCCGGAATATTTAAATATGAGAAAAAACTGTTATATAAATAAATTCTGGCATTGCTATAAAATCCGGTGCCATATTTTTGGGATAATATATTATTAATTAAAACAGATTTAATTAGTGTTGTTTTACCTGATGCATTTGGACCTGTTAAAATAATATTTTTATCAATATTTATACTATTATATATTTTCTTATCTATAAAAGGATAATAAATATTGGACATTTTGGTTTTCTTAGTAGAATTAACAAAACTACAAATATTAATTTCTTTTTTACAAACTTTATCTTTAAGAGTGCAAATATTCAATAAATATTGGTTACAACAAATTGTATAATTAATTGTTTTTTGAAATTCTGTTGAATAATAAATATTATAAAAATGACTCATTTGATAACCTATATTTGTGAAAAGACGTAGGTTTAATTTGATTGATAAACCTGTTGCAAATTCTTTTTTATAACTTTCTAATTTATTAATTATTTGTTCATTTTTAAAATAAAAATCATTTAAATGTTTATATTTTCTAATAGAATTATTAAATTCCAACAGGTTATTAATTGAATTATCTATAAAATTATGATAAAGATTGTTTATAGTTTGAATATTTTCTAAATTTCTATAGAATTTAATGCAACTAAGAAAATTTTGATATATTTGAAAAAAGTAAAAAGCAACACTTATTATTAAATAAATTCTTTTATCCCATTCTAAATGTTTAAACTCTGTAAATATTTTTACAACAGGTTGATTACCAATTAGTAATTTTAATAATTTTATATATTCATGTAGACTAATTGGGATATTTTTTATTTTTAAGATTAAAAATGGCACAAGTAGAATAAAAATTGGTAATGTTATTGATAATGAGGGAGAAATAAAATTATAAATGCTTAATAAATGCATCATTTGAGAATTTTTATTAATAAATTTTAGATGTTCCCATTCTATAAATAAATAATTTCTTTCAAAATTGTCTTGATTTTTGAATTCTATATATTTTTGTATAAATTCATCTAGTTGTTTTTGTAAAAATGAATTTTTGTCATCTACATAAATATTTTTATAAATTTTATCTAATTGTTTATTTTTTGAAAGTAAATGTTGAAATTCTTTTAAATATTTCTTATTTGTAGAATAATATTTCATATCTTCATTGATAAATGACGAATTAAATTTAACATCTTTATCATCGGTTCCTTCTGTAACATTAAATAAATTATGATTGATTTTGGTAAATTCAGTATCTTGAATAACATCCTGTTGTAATTCTTTATGTTTTACAAATTTAATGGGTAATTTAAAATCATCTATAATTGTTTCGTAATTCATAAATAAGCTATATTTATTTATTTATTTATGAATTTAAACTAAATCTTATTTTTAAATTTGTGTGAAATTATCTGGTAAAGGGGGAATAACTGTGGTATAATATCTTTCAATATCTTTCAGTTTTCTATAATCTCTACGAGTTACAAAATTGATACCCATACCCTTCTTTCCCCATCTACCACTTCTACCAATTCTATGAATATATGTATGAATATCTTTGGGAATATCAAAATTAATAACTGTGCTTACTGTTTGAATATCAATACCACGCGCAGTTAAGTTTGTGCTAATTAATACACGAAATTTTCCTTGCTTAAAATTTATATAAGCATCATCACGCTCTTCTTTTGTCATACCACTATGAATCCTACATACAGGGAAACCATCAGCAGTCATAGCATCATATAAATCACTTACTCTTTTAATACTATTTGTGTAAATAATACATTGAGAAATAGAAATTTTTTGAAATAAATCCTTAAGAGTTTCATATTTAGCATAATCATCTTCTAATGATACATGATATTGTAAAATGCCCTCCAATGTAAGTTGGTCTTTTTTTACATAAATCTCAACTGGATCACGCATAAATTTATTTGTTAAACTTTTTAATTCATCAGGTAATGTAGCACTAAATAAAGCTACTTGAACTTTATTACTTAAAAATTGAAATAAATTATAAATTTGGTCTTTAAATCCACCACTTAACATCTCATCTGCTTCATCTAATACAATTAATTTAATTAATTGACCATTTACTACGTTCCTTCTTAGTAACTCATGTAATCTACCAGGACATCCAACTAAAATTTGAGGTTTTTGTTCTTCAATATCTCTAATATCATCATGAGTATCAGTTCCTCCAATCAATAATTTTGATTTAATATTTTTCATAGGCGCAGAAATACCATCAACGACACATAAGGTTTGTTTGGAAAGTTCCCTAGTAGGTGAAATAAGTAAAACTTGAGGGGTTGTAATAGCATTATCTATAATGCCTAAAGCACCAATTGTAAATGCTCCTGTCTTTCCTGTTCCAGATTGAGCTTGTGCGATAACATCCTTATTGTTTAACATAGGAATAATGGATTTTTGTTGAATTGGACTTGGGGCGTTAAAGCCATATCCATTAATTCCCCTCAATAAATTTATATCTACATCTAATTCATCCCAATTATTAAAATTATTTTTTGAATCATTATTGCACGATTCTTCTTCTCGAGATTCTTCTCGACATTCTTCATTATTCGGTTGCGAAAATCTATTCATTTCTTTTTCCATAAGTTATATTTTACTAGATAATTATTTTTAAGTTAAAACCAAATTATATTTATTATTAAATTAAATTTAAATTTAAAGTTTGTAGCTTAATATATAATTAATATATTAATTTAAGATGAGTCTAGGAAATGTTGAAGCACTAAAATACATCTATGATTTAGAAAGTTTCAATAATGTAATGATAAATGGGTTTAATTATGAATTACCTAGTTATACACTTGATTTAGTATCTACTATAGCGTCTCAGGTAGGAGCACCAACATATATTAAAACGCCTATATTTGAAAAAAAATGGAGAAAAAAGAAAGTTAATCAAATAGATGATGATGATTGGGAAACAATACGTAATTTTCAATCGGTTGAATTGAAAGAAGGAGAACCATTGGATAAACTTAAAAATTCAATTTTTGGAACAATCAATAAATTAACTAAAAATACATATAAAGAACAAAAAATTATTCTAATTTCCAATATTCAAAAAATACTTGATAATGATGAATTTTATTATATTCCATCAGGACCTAATTATAATTCAATTAAGGAGAAAGAAATAGATGAAATTTATACAAAAATTATTAATTTACTTGTTTATAATTCATTTAATGTAGATATATATACTGATTTATTAGACAAATTAACTGATATTTTTGATAAAATGGGCAATAAATTTTTATTGTTACTAGAAAATTATAAAGAAAAATACGAAAATATTGAATTTATTAATAGTAATGAAAATTACGATAAATTTTGTGTTATTAATGCTGATAATGAAAAAAGATGTTCATTTACTAAATTTATTGTAGAATTAACTAATAAAAAATATATTGATGATGATACTATAAATGATATAATTGTATATTTAATTAATATTATTGAAGATAATATTACGGAAGAGATGGTTTACAAAACTGAAGAATTTGTTAATAATGTGAGCATTATTATTAGAGATTTAGACCCTGAATATTTTAATAATAAGCAAATTATTAAAGAACACATTAATAAAATGAATGAAATGGATCCAAGAAAAAATAAAGGAATTAATAATAAGATTATATTTAAATATATGGATATAAATGATACTTTAAAATTTTAATTTTCAACAAAAATAGATATATAACATAAAAACTAATATACATTTATGTTATATATGGTTAAATCGCTTATAAATAATGATATTGTTTATAAAGAATCGCCCTTAATAAATAAAGATGATATAGGTGTAGAAGCTTCTTTATATGAGATTAATATTCATGATATTGATATATTAATTACAATAGGAAAGGAAAAATATACTTATATATCTTCAAATATAATTTATTTTCCTATTTATTTAGTTAAAAATGAAGGGGATTTAGAACAAATAGGAGTTTTTGAAATAACTTCACAAAACTTACCTAATTTGTTAGATGAAAATGATGAAATTATTATTGGTGAATTAAATGAGCCTTTATTATTTTCATTTCTAATCGATAAATCACTTAAATTAAGTAATGCTTTTTTAATTAATGAAAATTTACCAGAAACAACTAGTGATGTTAAACCTGTTGAAACAGAAAAAACAATTAATAAAACTACAGATATTAAAAATGTAAGTACCGATACCAATAAAGATACTAATAAAGATACTAATGATGATGACTTTACACTAGATGATAATACAACAGAGGATATAGAAGATAATTTTGATAGTGATGAACTCGAAAATTGGCTTCAAAAATATTTTGTTTCACATAGGTATAATATTATAGATAATGAAGGTGGTGGTGATTGTTTCTTTTCTGTTATACGAGATGCTTTCCAACATCATAGTAAAAAACCACGTGGGTTTAAACATAAAGACGTTAATGTAATGGAAATTAGAAATATTTTGAGTGAAGAAGTAACAGATGAATTATATAATAACTACAAGACTAATTATGTATTAATAAATGATAATTTAAAGCAAATTAGAGAAAATATTAAAAAACTTAACTCTAAAAATATTAGATTAAAGGGTGAGTTATCATCAGCAAAAGAACGTTCAGAACAGCTTAAAATTATTGAAGATGCTAAATTGGTAAAACAAGAATATAACGCATTAAAAGATGAAAAAGCAATTAATGAAGAACTAATAAGTGATTTTAAACATATGCAAAAGATTAAAAATAAACAACAATATCAAAATTTTATTAAAACATGTAATTTTTGGGCAGATACATGGGCAATTTCAACCGTAGAAAGATTGCTTAATACTAAAATTATTCTTTTGAGTGAAGAAGAATATGAGATAGGAGCAGAAAATATAATTCTTTGTGGTCAATTAAACGACGAATCACAGGAAACTATTGAATTTAATCCTGATTATTACATTATTGCTATATATAATGGATTTCATTATCAGTTAGTCTCTTATAAAAATAACAGATTATTCAAATTTAAAAATATTCCATTAAAAATTATAAAATTGGTTGTTCAAAAATGTCTTGAAAAAAATTCGGGTCCCTATTCACGTATTCCTGATTTTATGAATTATAAATTAGGAGAGCAAACTGTTAAAACAAAAATCGCCGAATATGATAGTGCTGTTTATAAGAAACCAGAAGTAGATAGTTCACAAGAATTGTTTGATTCTAATGTTACCTTGCAATTCTATAATAAATCTTCGTCTAAAAAATTACCTGGATTAGGTATAGGTGAAAAAATACCAAAATCTAAAATAACTAATTTTAATTTGTCTATTAAAGATAATTGGCGTCAAAAAATAGATAATGATTTTATACATTCAACAGGTCAAGAGATAAGTATTGATGATAAATTATGGAAATCTGTTACTCATTATATAGAAGCCAATAAATTCAAAAAAGAAACCCCTGAATTATATGAATTATACTCAATAAGTGCCAAATCGCCAAATAAAAACACGTTCTTATCCACCCATTCCATACCTGAAGAAATCGCGAATAAAATATCAAAGGATGTTGAAATAGCGAAAGATATGGGTAAAATTAATCCAACTAAAAATCAAACTATTAAAAGACCTAATAGTATCCAAATTGATAAAGATTATTTTGGTTCTAGAGAAAATCAGGTTATTGAAACTGCTTTAACTGAAAAATTCAATATTCCAGAATTTAAAAATATATTAAGTAATACAAACAACGCTAAGTTAGTCCGTTATAGAGTAGGTAAACCTGTTGAAGAAGCTACATTATTAATGTCAATAAGAAAACTAAATAAAATTAAAGAATAAAGAATAAAGAATAAAATAATATACTTATAAAATAATGGATACGTTATTCTATAACCTTGAATCTCGTAATTGTAAATCATATAACGATCATTTTAACAAACATTTTACATCTTTACAATTGTTAACAGATTTTAATGATTTTTCTAAAATGCCTGTTTATAATCATATTTGTGAAATTACACATTTTTTGCATGACAATTATCTTATAAATCATGATCTTATTAATAAACATAAAAAAGAATTAGATACACAAAAAACACTAATTAATAAGAATATCGAGAAAAAATATTTAAGAGATAAAAATACGTTTTTTCCTGTTGAAATCAGAGAATATATAAGAGATAATGCCTTTTATTTTGTTAATGAGAGAGTTAATATTCAAAATAGAAATTTTAATATAGAACTATACTATTTTTCGTATAGAGATTATATTAAATTTAAAGGTGATTTAATTAGAATCGTGTCCTGGCTTACTTATATCGCACCTTTAGCTAGTGAACAATGTAGTATTAATACTGATATTAAATTTTTCTTTACTCCTTTAATGAAATTGTTTCCTTTAAATAATCAACCTGATGAGAGTGAGTATAAGATTCAAATTTTAAATGCTACTAATGTTAACAGTGCTTTTACATATACTTGCATGAAAAATAATGAAATAATTATATATAGAAAAGAGGAGTGGTTTAAAGTTTTCATACATGAAACATTCCATACATTTGGAATGGACTTTTCTAACACTCCAATTGATATGTTCAATAGTAAGATTAAAAAAATTATTCCTGTTCAAAGTGACTTTTTAATATATGAGTCCTATTGTGAATTTTTCGCTACATTTTTTAATATTGTGTATTCTCTTATAGAAAAACCTAAATTCTCGTTACAAACTTCACAGGATTGTAGTAATTTAATTAGTGAAATATTATGTAAAATCCATAATCAAAATCGATTTTCTATTTATCAAATGATTAAAATTATGGATTATTATGAAATAGACTTAAAAGATTTATTAAAAAATACCAATAAAGATTCTTATTTAAGATATAAGGAAGATACTAATATATTGGCATATTACTATATTAAAACTGTATTATTCATAAATTTTGAAGATTTTTATTCATGGTGTTTAAATAATAACAATCAATTTATTAAATTTAATAATGAAAAAAATAATATTGATAAATTTTATAATTTTATTATATCTCGCTGGTCAAAATTAATCTATAATCCTACATTTGAACAAATGGATACATTATTTAAATATGATAAATTAATATATTTACAAATGTTAGATAAATCTATTTTTATAAGAAAACGAAAGAAGGCAAAACAAACTAAGGAAATGTTACCATTTTTTTTAACTAATTTACGGATGACACTTTACTAATACTTTATACTAAGTTGGATTGGTTTCATTTTAAAATTGAAATGATTTATTACCATCGTATTAATAGTAATAAACAATATAAATATATATAATTACATAATATAAAAACAAATCAAATGGGAATTAGGTATTTAAATAGACACTTACGAAGCACCTGTTCTACTTCTATTACCAAAATTAATTTAAAAGAGTTATCTAATAAAGTAATTGTAATTGATACAAGTATCTATCTATATAGATTTATAGGAGAAAATGCTCTTTTAGAAAATTTCTATTATATGATTTCAATATTCCGCAAATATAACATTAGTCCATTATTTATATTTGATGGTAAACCTCCTGAAGAAAAAAGACAGTTGCTATTGGAAAGAAAGAAATCTAAAAAGATCGCGGAGGAAAAATATAAAGAAATTGATAAATTAATTAAAGCTAATAAATATAATGAAAATGAATTAAATGATTTAATCACACAAATGGATGTTTTAAAGAAACAGTTTATTAAAATTACTATGAGTCATGTAGAAAAAGTTAAAAATTTATTTATTAACTATGGTGTTAGCTATTTTGATGCACCAAGTGAAGCAGATTTATTATGTGCTAAGTTAGTTATCAAGAAAAAGGCGTATGCATGTTTAAGTGAAGATATGGATATGTTTGTATATGGATGTCCTATTGTATTGAGATATTTAAGTCTTCAAAATGAAAATGTCATTCAATATGATTTTAATAAAATTTTACAAGAGTTAGATATTCCAAAAAATGATTTTAGATATATTTGTGTTTTATCAGGAACCGATTATAATAATACTGAAAATAAATTAAATCTATTTAATGTCTTAAAAATATATAAACATTACACTAAATTTATTACTAAAAATGATGAATTAGATAAAGAATATGATTTCTATAAATACATAGAAACAGAAACTAATCATAAAATTGATATTTGTGAATTATATAATATTTTATCACTATTTAATCTCTCTAATTTTCCATATCTTAAAACTTTTGATAAAATTAAAATATTAAATTCGCCCCCGAATTGGAATGGTTTAGAAAAATTATTAAATGAAGAAAATTTTATATTTTTAAAAAATTGATTTCATAATAAAAATATTAGTATTTTTTAATATGAAATTTAATAGTGAAGAAGATATTAATATGCGGAGAGGGTCTAAAGCAGAAAAAAATGTGTTTATCTATTGTCTTATAAACAAATTCTCAAATAGAAAAATATGTAAATTAATGAAATTATCTTATTTTAGAGTTCTTCAATATAAAAAAGAATTAGCACTTTCATTACATGATAAAGGTATTAGTCATACAATAATATGTAAAAATCTTGGTATTAAAACACCCGCTTTGTATTTATATAAAGATAAAAATATTGTTAAAACAGAGGATAATATTGATAAAACAGAGGATAATATTGATAAAACAGAGAATAATATTGATAATTGTTTAATGGAAAAATTTCAAAATTTAAAAGTTAATTCTAATACTGACCTAATAGATACATTAATACTATCAATACAAACTAATTTTAAAATTTAAATAAAAAATTATATAAATTATATAAATTTTTAATCTTTTTTATTTTATTCTTCTATTAAGATGCCTTCCCTAGCTACAATTTCGTTATATAAGTAAGCATAAAAATTCTTTGGTGAATATTCACTATAATTTGCCAAACACATATCAGTTAACCTTATAATCCTCAATTCTTCATAAATATATCTTTCATATAAACGTAGTTCAGTGCTGATATTATCTATAAATTCATCTATATTTTCAAACATAGCATCTTCAGTATTATATAGGCTTTCACTCAATCCAGATGAGTAGTTATTTTCAATGTTAATGTTCATTTTCAATAATATTGTTCAATGATAGTATTTATTGTATATTAAATAAAAAATATTTCAATTTTTATTTATTTTAACATTTTACATTTGAAATGCAGTTCTTTATTCACATAAAATTAAACGAAAATCGTTAGAAATAATCATTATAATAAAATTGATTTAAAATATAATGTTACAATACACTATAAATACTAAATATGACTAAAAAAAGTTGCGAAAAGTGCGGTAAAGAATTTAATAGTAAATCTCATTATACTCAACATCAAAAAAGGAAAACCCCTTGTGTCAATGAAAGTAAAATTAAAGAATTGATTGATAAGTCAGTCGAAGAAAAATTAACTAAATTAACTAAATTAAATGTTCCATTATGTTTGGCTACTGAACAATCGTCAGTCCCAATTCAATCTAACAAAAAAATTACAATTGATACGTCAACCTTTAATGAAATTAAACAATATTATGATGAAACGTTAAATACAGATAAAAGCACATATAAATCTAGCAATGATGAACCTACACCCATTGATTGTATAAGTGAAATGATAAGTAAAATTCCTAATGAGTTATGGGGAAAAAATAATTTGTCTATATTAGACCCTTGTTGTGGTAATGGAAATTTTAGTATTCCAATTATGTTTGAGTTGTTAAAGTATCACGATAAACAAACTATATTGGAACAAATATTAGAATTTAATGATATTAATGAAAGTAGATTACAAAATGTACGTAGTGTATTTTGTAATGAACAATATAATTTACAAATAACTAACCATGATTTCATTACATTTAATAGCAATAAAAAATATGATTTAATCGTTGCTAATCCACCATACGCAAAATTGTTAGAAAATGGGAAAAGAGCATCAAAAAATCATAATTTAATCAAGGATTTTATTGAAAAGGCATTATCACAATTAAAACCTAATGGTTATTTATTATTTATTACACCAGATAATTGGATGTCTTATGCTGATAGGAATCTATTAATTGAAATTATTACATCACTACAAATTATTCATTTAGATATACATAATGCAAAAAAATATTTCAAAAAAATAGGGTCCAGTTTTACGTGGTATATAATTCAAAATTGTGCTTTCTATAAAGACATTAATGTTTCAGGGATATGGAAGAAAAAAGAATACATTAGTTCAGTAATATCAAAACAACGCAAATACATTCCATTACTATATAATCAAATTGTTCAAAATATATTATCAAAAACGATTGACAATACAATGCTCAAAAAATTTGAGATTAAAACAAGTAGCGATTTACATAAATACACTAAGGCAGAATTTATTCATGATAAAAAAACTGATGTATTTAAATATAAATTAATTCATACACCAAGTCAAATCGTATATTCATCGCGACCACATAAGTTTCAAGAAGGACATAAAATATTTATATCAACAACAGATAAGTATAAGGTATTTATTGATAATTGTGGAATGACACAATCAATTGTATTTATATTGTGTTCTAGTGAAGAACAAGCTAAAAAATATTTACAAATATTACAACATCCATTATATGTATTTATTAATAACATTTGTCGTTGGGGAAATTTTAATAACATAAGAATACTACAAAGTTTTCCTATTCCAACCATAGAATATTCGGGAAATCATCAAGAACTATATAATTATTTTAACATTACAAAAGAAGAAATTGAATATATGTGTGCTAATATGTAAATTGATGTATTTAACTATTCTTTGTAATCTGGATCGCAATTGTCGCTTAAAATAGGGTATTCGTTGTAATTTTTTTTATAATCTTCCAAAAATGTACTTTCGTAAGCATGATATGTTTGTGCTGTTATTTTTGTTTCTTTACCGAATATTTCTATTGTAATTTCAGTTTTTGGTAATTCATAACCATACATTTGGATTTTACAACCCAAATTTAAATAAAATTCAAATGTATTATAAATAAACCCATTTGTTTTAGAACAATCGCCAGATTTTCCTCTTTCTTCTATATGATGACCACAAAGATACGATGAAACCCTTCCTTTAAGTCCAGTTCTCGTTCCACCAATTTTAACAATCATACCATTAATCACAAGTAAATATAACCATTCTGTTTTTTTGTTAAACGCTTCATTTGCAATCGTTGGAATAAATTGAATTAGTGTATTTCTTTTTTTATTTCCTTGTTTTTTTCCAGAAGTAAATAATTCATTATCTAAAACTATATCTGCTATTGGAATAAAATTATCTTTTCTATTATATTTATCAAATTGTATGGTTTTATCAATTGAAATTAATTTTATCCATTTTTTTACTAATGAACTCTTATAAAGTTCAGTAATATTGGCTAATCCAGAAACATCCTTGCTAGATTTTGTTTCACTCATCTTGTATATAACAATGTAAAATGGTATTAAAAAATATTTCAATTTTTTTATTTATTTTACCTTTTTAATGATTTAAGTTTATTGTAATCAATATTTTCTAAATAATGTTCACTATTTTCGTCTTGTAAAAGATATTCGTATAATTGAGTTGAACATGCCTTGGACATCAATATAGACCTCATTTGTTCCCAAATTTTATTACCATTTGTTCTACAGCTAAATTGTGCTTCAGCAGCCCACTGGATACTATGGTATTTTTTTATATTATCTTCATGACCTAATTGAAATTCTCCATAATTATATAATAATTCTTTATACGCATCAAAGTCACCATCGCTAGCTTTCATAAAATTTTTTGTAAAACCTTTTGGATAACAACCGAACATAATTTTATCATCTATAAATGATTTGGAATATATATTTACATCCATTGTATTTTTTTCAATAATATAGTAAAATTGATTAATTATATTTAAAATTAATCAATTTTTATTTTAATTGTTAGAATTTAACAATCTAACTGGTCGGGGTATATAAGAGGGCACACGAATCGAGCTGTAAAAATTGGTGTCTCTCCTCCGCTTCCTATGTGTGGATCTATATGGTCTTGAATATTAAAGTAAGAGAGCTCCTCCTGCTCTTCCAGCTTAAAAAGCGTTTTAAGCTCTGTATTAGCATCGATGATACGACCATTTTCTCTATTTTGAAGATCGTTATTCCTAATATAAGCATTTATTTCCTTAGTCACGTCGAGTCTTGTCACAGGAATTCCTACAGGCCTCCCAAGGAAAATTGCGAGTTCAGCAGAAATAAATCTAGGCGCTATGGAGTGTCTATTTATAGACATTATATATCATTATATATCATAATAAATTAAAATTAATTAATTATATTTAGAATTAATCAATTTTCTATTTTAATTGTTTGAATTTACTTAGTTGCAGAAGTAGTAGGTGTTTGCTTAGGGAAGTGACAGCTCATATACTTTTGAAGATTAAAGTAAGTGAGCTTATCCTCCTTCTTCAACTTAAGAAGCTTAGAAAGTTTGTTATCAGCATTGATGATACGACCATTTTCCTTTCCTTGAAGATTGTTAGCCTTAATATAAGTATTGATTTCCTTGGTCACTTCAGTTCTTGCCATAAGAGTTCCAGTTGGCTTTCCAAGGAAAGTTGCGAGTTCAAGAGAAATCACTGAAGGCTTTGTAAATCCAGATGGCTTACGTTCTCCTGTCTTAACTTTCTTACGATCGTGTTTCTTTTGGGAAGCCTTGATGAGCTTACCAGTATCACGTTCAAGAAGTCTATATCTTGTTCTGAGTGAACCAAGATCATCCATGATTCTCTTGAAATCACTTGCGAATGACTCAAATTGTGTTGTAAGAAGTTGATATGGAGACATCTCCTCAACTACCTCATTGGTCGTTACCTCCTTAACGGGGGTAGGTGCAGGCGCAGGTGCAGTTTCTACCTTAGTAGTCTTAGATTGCTTCTTTTGTCCAGCCATCGTAATATACTTTATTATAAGACTATTTTTTTAAATGGTTTAACGCAAAATATATATATTATTTTCACACTATTAAAGTCTTATAAAAAATCATAAATATTTATTTTTAACTCACCGATTCAAATAACCATGGAAGAGCTATCGCTGCTGCATTATTAACTAATGTTAATCCTGTTAATACTATCCACACACCTAAACTTTTGGATTGTTCATTATTTGAAGTATATATTAATTCCTCCATTAAATGACAATTTACCTTTTTGATTTTTTCTAAACTTAATAAATGCACATTGTTTACGTCTATATTTAAATTATAAAAAGGATTTCCAAATGGAGGGCATATTTCTCTTTTTTTTTCATTAGATAATTGTGATCTATAATTCCAAATATCTTGGATTTCACGAAAAAATTTAACATTGCTATTAAAATCCAAACTTGTAAACCAGTTTATGTCTGTATAATTTCCTAAAGTATCCATTAGTTGAAATACCTTAAATACTCTTTGAGAAAACTGAAACTCTTTATCTTCATAATTGCTTTCTTCCTCAATCTTTAATTCAACAGGTAAATTTAATAACTTTCCTATCCTCTTAATTCGTTTTATATTTAAAAATATTCTTTTGGGAAATTCTTGTCTTGTATATGGATTATTTATCTTCACATCTTTAAATTTCAGTTTATTTTTATGAAACAAATTATACAAACTACAAATATCAAAACCATAGTGTTTACCTTCTTCACATATACTTATAAATTGATTTATAGGAATTTCTTCAACAGGATCTAAGGAATAAAAATCGGAATCATTCACACATTTATTCCTTGTAAATAGTGCTTCACCTTTCAATTTTTTATATTTTTTTAATAATGAATGTCGCATATTTCTTTGAATAACTATTGCAAATTTACTATAATAAAGAAAATTATAGATTCTTGTCATTAATTCATTCTTATTACCATTTTGTTTTAAACTAAAGTGCTTACAAATTACCTTTAATTGAGGGATATAATAATTCACTTCTATAAATTTATCATATTCATCATAATTTGGTATTTTAAAGGTTTTTTCGTCAACCTTATATCTCTTCTTTGATATAGGCAATTTTTCACGACTTAATAATTCATCTAAATCAAAATTATTTATACTCAATCTTCTTTTATTCTTTTTTTTTCTAGTCTTAATTACTACATAATTATTTGTATTATTTTCATTTATTTCATTATTTTCTCCTAAAATATCCATCTTATAGTATATAATTATTTTGTTTATTTTTAAGTTAATTTACTTATTACACATAGTAGTAATTTATATAGTCAAATATAAGTATAGATTTTAATATTTCAAATCCTTATTTTTTCATTTTAAAATAAAATTGATTTAAAATTAAATTAAATATATAAATTAACTTCGCTTACAAAGTAAGATAAAGTCAAGACAGAAAAATGTGCGCAAAATACATCGTTTCATGTGATGAGTTCAACCCTGAACAGCAAATCGTTTATACCGAACCAAAGATCAACAAGAACAACGGAATTAATGTAGGAATTTTAAACAAGCAAACCAATAAAGCCCTTTACATCTCAACACCCCTTATGTTTTGTTGGGGAGTTCAAAGATATGTTGATGAAGCAAATGGTCGTGAATCTTATTCATTGTCACTTCAATTCCCCGGAAGTGATTATATGGACACGAAAACACAATCATTTCTTGATTCCTTGAAACAAATGGAAGAAAAATTACTTGCTGATGCTATGAAAAATTGTAAAACTTGGTTAAACAGAGCTAAATTAAGTGAAGAAGTTGCAAAAGAAAATATGACACCAATCCTTCGTTATCCCAAAGATCGTATGACAAAGGAAATTGATTACAATAAGAGTCCAACACTATCAACTAAAGTTCCATATTATGAGGGAAAATTCAACATGGAGATTTATGATATGAATGGTTCTATGGTATTTCCAAATGATAACACTGAATTTTCACCAGAATCTTTGATTCCTAAGGCTACTAATGTAGCATTGATTATCCAATGTGGTGGAATCTATAATGTTGGCGGAAGATTTGGTGTTACATGGAGAATTGTTCAAGCTGTTGTTAAACCAAAGGAAACTTTACAAGGTAAATGTCATATTTCACTCGGTAGTGATGAAAGAAACAAATTAGCTAATCAAGAAGATGCTGAAGAAGATGTTGGAACACTCACAAGTGTACAGAAAGAAGTTGTAAACAGGACAGAAGTTCAAAGTAGTGAAAGTGAAAGTGAAAGTGAAAGTGATAATGAAGAAGAACCTACACCTGAACCAGTTAAGAAGCCTAAAGTAATCAGGAGAAAGGTTGCAACAAAGAAATAAAAATTATAAAACTATAAAAACTATAAAAACTATAAAAACTATAAAAACTATAAAAAATAAACATTTTTTAATTTATTTTTTATTAAATAATCTATATTCAAATACTTATTTCTTATGAGTTCTTTTTTTTAATTTTCTGTGTCTTTTATGAGTGTTTGATTTTCTTTTACCACCTTGACAAAACCCTGATAAACAGGAACCCATGAAACCACATGTTTTTCCAACACAAGACGCGCCTCTTACTAAATCTACCTCTGGTGGAAAACCATAATTGTGAGGTTCATTTTTGTTACCTTTTTTATTATCAACCGGGTCATCACCCATTCCACCACCCCTTAATTCTTTTAAGAAAAACTGATTAATTGCGCTATTAGATATAGTTCCATTTGTTCCTCTACCATCATCTGGCATATTGTAAGACGCGAAATTATTCTTTAAAAATTTATCAAACCCCGAACCTTTGTCAACAGTATATATACCTGTTACTGAACTTTCCTCCATTTGCATGAAAAAATACTCTAAAAATTCTTTGGAATATTTATTAACATTTTCTTTTAAAGCAAATATAATAGATCTTAATAATTTGTAATAATTATCTTCATTGCTATATCTATCACCCTTACTTTTTAAAGGGATAACAGCTGAATACCATTCTACAGGAAATTGCTTGCCATTATTTATCCATAAGTTATGTGATATAGAAAGAATGTTCTCAGCACAACCTCTCATATCGCCCTCTTTGTATTCTTGACTCGGCTCATGAAATTTTATACCACAATTATATTCAACCACTTTTTTCAATTGATGGATTAATTCTTCATTTGATTTACCAGTTGTATTATAAGGTGTGGGTCTATATGTTTTGGGATTTCTTTTAGTCTGCATTCCACCACGTTTGTTTCTTCTTGACTTTAATTTTCCACCTTTTTTCATATGTTTCCATACATGACCCAATATATCTTTTCCAACACTTCTATCTTTATCATTTAATTTATTATTAAGAACTAACGCTACTTGTTTTTTATGCTTTTGTAACTCTTTTTTTTGGGCAGAAACCATATCGTCTAAGGACAAACCCGACTTATTTTTTCTTGAAGAATCATTTGCTTTTGATACCATATCTTTAAATATTTGTTTTCTTTTATTCGCACGTCCAATCTCACTTCCAATATTATTCCAATTTGACATACTTATATATAAAATATATATATTATAATTTATCCTTCTAAAATTTCATATATATATATTTCTATCTTTACTCTTCATTCTTGTAATATGTTACTTCAGACAATATTCTCTTTTCCGATTCTATACATTTTTCTATTTCAAAATCCGTGCATCCATATGATAATGGCTTACGTAATTCATATGAACTCATATCTTTTTTT
>Ga0233413_10000545_pt1 | contig 18025 bp, 16 predicted proteins | sample Na_anoxic_6_MG_FD_189019 | JGI IMG/M metagenome (GOLD analysis project Ga0233413, IMG submission 189019) | Seawater microbial communities from Saanich Inlet, British Columbia, Canada - Na_anoxic_6_MG | ecosystem: Environmental > Aquatic > Marine > Inlet | place: Canada: British Columbia... | reverse complement strand
CGGGACTATATCCGGTGCAAGCACTGTCGCCCGCCCGCCTGCCTCCAGCACCAGTTTTACCTTGCGCAAAGCTACGTTGCCGCCGCCGACGACCAGGATGCGCCGGTCCTTGATATCGATAAATGCAGGGAAATGTTTCATGGGTCTCACCTCGAATGCCGGGTTGCACGATAACGGTGTGGCCGCGATAGAAAAAATAATCATTTTATCTGCGCATATTTCCTCTGGTTATATGCGCTCAGCCGCCTTAATTTGACAAGCGGTGATAAGCGGTGGTTATATGCGCGGCATAATGTCCCGCTTGAATATCAATCTATTGACCCGGCTTGCCTATCGTCTGGTCTGTTGTCTGTGTTGCAAATACGCCAACACGGGTCGGTATTGTTATGCTCCAATGTAAGTAACACGCAAGCTGGAGAAAGATTTCAAGGCCGCCCCGCCGCAAGGTTGGGCGGCCTTTTTCGTTTTTGATTTATAGATTGGCCGCGAAATGGCCAAGGAAAAAATAATGACTCTGCAACAACTTAAATACCTGCTGGGTGTCGTCGACAGCGGTCTGAATATCACGGCTGCGGCCGAACGTCTGTATACGAGCCAGCCGGGAATCAGCAAGCAACTCAAGTTGCTAGAGCAAGAGCTGGGCGTGCCGTTGTTCACGCGCCGGGGAAAAAGTCTCGCAGCGATTGCGCCGGCCGGCCACGATGTAATTGCACGTGCCCGCAATATTCTGCGAGAGACCCAGAATATCCGCAGTCTTGCCCGCGATCTGTCCGGAGAGCAGCAAGGAACGCTGTGCATCGCGACGACTCATACTCAGGCACGCTATGTATTGCCGGAAGTCATCCGCACGTTTCGTGAATGCTATCCGAAAGTAACCCTTGAGTTGCATCAAGGTACCTCAGAGCAAATCGCCGAACTGGTGGCAAACAACCAGGTGGATTTTGCTATCGCAACGGGTTCTCAGGCATTGTTTCCAGGCCTAGTTTTAATGCCGTGTTACCACTGGGACCGAATTATTGTCGTGCCGAATGACCATGAATTGGCTCAACTCGATCAAGACCTGGATCTTGATCAACTCGCACAGCACCCACTGGTCACCTATGTGTTCAGCCTGACCGGTCAATCTTCTTTCAAGAAGGCATTTGCCGACGCGGGATTGACGACGAATGTAGTTTTCACCGCACGTGATGCAGATATCATCAAAACCTATGTGCGCACGGGCCTGGGTGTCGGTGTTATTGCCGGCATGGCGTTTGACAGCCATGACACCGGTGACCTGGTAGCAATTAATGCCGAACACTTGTTCCCGCAACAAACGACATGGATTGGTTTCTCACGCGATACAGTGTTGCGCCAATATATGCTCGACTTTGCCGAGTTATTCGCACCACATCTGACAACCGAGCGGATGCGTGATGTGGCCGAGCTTGAGTATCAGGAAGAGGTTGATGCCTTGTTCGAAACGCTGGTGCTGCCGACACGAGAAGCCTTGGTTTATGCCGATACTTGAATATCAGGTGCTGACGTAGCCTGATGTCTGCTTTTGATGACAGCAGAAGTCCAGTAACTGAACAGATAGGAGACTGCTTTTGCGGGAGAAGCAGACGTTAGATTGCTCTGAATCTGGAGCTGAAGATAGGCAGAAATCGGCCAAAAGCTGCCCTTCACCGCATGACAAAATCCCGCCACTAGGGTGGCGAGGAGAGCTTCGTGATCGAAGGCATGTTCTGCGACGAACATGGCGAGTACCCGGCAGGTAGCTGGATTCGCAACCCCCACAAGAGCAACCATGCACCTTATACGGATGACGAAGGCGCGTTGATCTCCGTTAAAGTTAGCCATCTGGCGTAATCGGAAAAAAAGATCAAGAGGCACTCATGCAGATCACTGTGCCAGGCGCAGGTGCTGGCGGCACTGCCGCGGCTGCAGCTAATGATAGACGGCGCAGCAGCGTATCTTGGGATCAACGCGTTGGATATTCTGAAAATGACGATGGGGTCTACCAGAGTACGGTCAAAAATACTGAATGGCGGCTTGGGGTTGCGATTTCAACCGGTCTACAGTCTCGGTCCGGCCAGAAGTGGAAATCATAGATAGGTGGAAAGAGGCCATCCACGTGGTACTTCGAATTGCTATTCCCCAAGCCAAAAGGAGGGCGTCATCCTCGTCGTAAAACATTCTCTTTTGCTTGTAGCGATTGACTGTGACCGTTTCCACCATCCTGTTGGATCAGAATCTGGATGCAGAGTCTTTCCATTCAAAATGTCGATCAGTTCCACGCTTCTGCCCTAATTATGTGCAATCGTTCTTTGCCTTGAATTTGATCGGCGAAGAGTGGAGAGTATCGATGGCGGAGGCTATGCAAGAACTGATGGGTCTCGATCGCTGCCCGGCAACTGGAGTGCGGCCCGAACGCCTTAATGAGGATTTCAGCCAATGATACAGCCTGAGTCTGCAATGGCGAACGGGAATCTCGGAAAGGGCCCTGCTCATCCTGAGGGTGCACCCCAGCGCCGGCAATTCGTGCCAGATTTTCAGCAGACTGGTGGATACGGTCAACATCTTCCCGTTCGACTGACTCGAAGTGTCTTTGACGATCTCTCGATCTGGATGATTAGCATCGGGGTCATCATTGGCGTGGTATTTCCGCCGATGTTGGTTGGCTTTGGTGTGCCTCGAGAGATTGTTCTTACGCCGTTCTTTTTTGGCGTATGTCTACTTGCGGGTATATTGGTTGGTGGTATCAATATACGGTTGATGCGAGTAGTAGTCATGCCGAGATTGCGTGCACTCGTCGACGGTATGCGACTGATCGAATCGGTTATTGAAAACGCAACCTACACAGGTGATTGGGCAGGCTGCGATCCGGAGAGTTGTCAACTGCCGGTCGACAGTAACGATATTATTGGCGAGTCCGCTTCTGCATTCAATCACTTGATACGCGTTCTTCAGCACAGCCATGAAGTTGAGGATAGAGTTGCCGATTTTAGCAAGACCATGACGAGTCAGCTGGAGCTCGGTCCCTTATGTAATGGCGCGCTCAGTGGTTTTATCACAGCGACAAGTGCCACTGCAGGAGCCATCGTCGCCGATGTTGGTGGAGAACTCTCCGTCCTGGCCAGTTTCGGAATCGTGGAGGCCGAAAGCTTATGTGAGAATGACCACGTGCGGTTGGCGCTGCGAACACAGGAATCTGTTTATGTCGAGTTGCCCGAGGGGCTGTCAGTAAATGCCGGATTAGTCGAGTTTCAGCCTCGGGAGGTCGCTTTCATGCCTCTGATCATCCAATCAATGGCGACTGGCGTTGTTGTATTGGCCAAATCGACGGCTTTCGAAAGAGATTCGCGCTCGCTGTCGCAGATTTTTGGCAGGACTTTCGTTATGGCCCTTTCCAATGCGATGAAGCACGGTGATCTGCAGCGTATCGCGGCGCTTGATCCGCTGACGAATTGTTACAATCGACGCTTTGGGCTTACACGCCTACGCGAGGAGTATACGCGGGCGCAGCGAAGCGACTCACCTTTAGGCCTCATCATTTTCGATATCGATCACTTCAAGTTGGTCAATGACACCCACGGACATCTTATCGGTGATCGGGTTCTCGCGAATGTTGCGCGGGAGGCCAAGCAGCATCTGCGTGAGGGTGACGTACTGGTGCGCTATGGTGAAGAATTCCTGTGCATATTGCCTGGTGCATCAATCGAAGTTGCAGCTGAGGTCTGCGAGCGCATACGCCATGCAATTGAGGCGATGGCGGTGCGGGATCGTGATCAAGTGATTAGCTGTACAGTTAGCTTGGGATTTGGGAGTTTTCCTGTAACACCTGCTGATGACGAAACCTCCTTGATCCGGGTGGCGGACGAGGCGCTTTATCGAGCCAAGAACGACGGCCGCAATCGCACAGTCGAAGCACACGCTAGAGCTGCGGGAGTTTGAACCTCGCCGGGCGCGCCATATTGCGAATGTTTGCTAAGGGCTGCGATCTCAATCGGTCGATGCAACACCTAAGCTCTAACTATAGAGCGGAGGATATTGTAAATGAAGCAGAGACCGAGAAGATACATCACTGATTCCGAGATGGCGTTGATATGGGATCGGTGGGAGAAAGGTGATTCCATTAATACAATAGCGCGTGACCCGTACTTAATTGCGCGAAATTGAAGATAACATTTGCGATGCTTTACCTTGTTGCGAAGGTCCGCTGTGGGTTGGTACCCGCCATGCACATTTATAGTTGCCCACCAAACCAGGGTAGGACAAGAAAGCTGTCACTCCTTCGCAACTATGCCTGTAATTGGCAATATAAAAGTGCCGACAAATACACCTAGATTGCAGACAGATCTATCTCATGTAGTCCACATTCGCGCTTGAGCCCGAAGAACCGGGTCTCGTCAACGTCGGCAACCTCGTGCATCGATTTGGTGGTGTGGACATCGCCAATAGAAACATAACCCTGTTCCCACAACGGATGATACGGCAGCTGATGTTGCTTCAGATATTTAGAAATGTCGCGATCCGTCCAGTCTGCAATCGGGTGGACTTTCCAGCGATTGCCCGAGCATTTAAGGAAAGGGATCGAGTTGCGTCCGCTCGACTGATCTCTGCGCAACCCCGCGAACCAGGTGCCGACTCCAAAATCAGTCAGGGCACGTTCCATCGGCTCCACTTTGTTCTCGTGGTTGTATGCTTCTATGCCCTTAAGGCCCTTTGCCCAGCGTTCACCATGGCGTGCTTCCTGCCATGCCGGGCTCACCGTGCTGCGGTAGATCTGTAGATTCAGAGATAATCGCTGCGTCAGTGCATCGATGAAGTGGTAGGTTTCCGGGAACAGGTAGCCGGTGTCTATAAAGATAACCGGAATATCGGGTTTAAAACTTGTAACCATGTGCAAAGAAACTGCTGCCTGCACACCGAATGAAGATGTCAGTACGTGCTGGCCCGGAAGATGGGTCAGTGCCCACTCAACTCTTTCGGCTGCCTGCAGGCCGGCCACTTGCTGATTGCTATGCTCAACGGCTATTCGCTGGCTGTCTGTCTCGTTGTAGACAACTGCTGATTGATCATCAGTGATTGATAACATCTAACTTGCTCCGTATTCTTGTTGTCGTAAATAGAAATCACCAAAGGTTTCACCCTTTTGCCTGACACTCGCATAACGACCCAACCAGTCGTCCAGTGTTGCAATGATTTCTTTCTCTGCGACATTTTCCTGGTGTAGCCTGTTCAGGCGGTTGCCTGACAGATTGCCGCCGAGCATCAGGTTGTAGTGACCCGGCGCTTTACCGATCAGTCCAATTTCAGCAACGTATGGCCGTGCACAACCATTCGGGCAACCGGTTATGCGTACTGATATTTCCTCTTGTCCGATGTCATGTTTATTGAGTAGTGCCTCGATATGGCTCAGCAGGTTTGGCAGATAGCGTTCCGCTTCAGCCATTGCCAGGCCGCAAGTCGGAAAAGCGACACAAGCCAGCGCCCGGTGACGGATGGGCGGGGTCTGGCGCCAAAGATTGAGACCATGGGCGCGTGTTAACTCATCAATGCGCGGACGGTTTGCCTGGGTAACTTGACTGATAATTACATTCTGGTTTGGGGTGAGTCGGAACTCGCCGTCATGAATGCGCGCGATCTCCCGCATTCCGCTCAGCAGTGTCTGCTTACCGTCATCTCGAAGTCGGCCACTGGGTATATATAGAGTCAGGTACCCCAGGCCATCCTCGCCGTCGATCCAGCCAAAGCGATCACCGCTGTGTTCAAAGCTGAAAGGTATGCCGGGCGGCAATGTAAAACCTGTACGCTTTTTGAGTTCCGCAATAAACCAGTCCAGACCGTGAGCGTCGATGGTGTATTTGAGCCTGGCGTGTTTGCGGTTACTGCGATCACCAAAATCGCGCTGGATGCCGACAACATGCTCGGCCACCGCAATGACCTGATCGCGCGTGCAGTAGCCGATGGTATCGCCAAGTCGGGGGTAGGTAGCGGGTTCGCCGTGTGATGTTCCCAGCCCACCGCCAACCGTTACATTGAATCCGGCCAGTTTTCCGTCTCGTTTTATGGCGATAAAACCCAGATCCTGGGTGAATACATCGATATCGTTCCATGGGGGTATCGCCACACCGATCTTGAATTTGCGGGGCAAATAAACCGGGCCATAGATGGGTTCGCGATCGTCCTTATCGCTCAACTTCTTACCGTCCAGCCAGATCTCATGATAGGCGCTGGTTTGCGGCGTAAGATGTGCCGAGATGCGTTGTGCCCACAGCAGAGCTTCGCCATGTACCGCTGAGGCTTCGGCAAGCGGCGTGCACATCACGTTGCGGTTCACATCACCGCAAGCGGCAATCGTATCGAGCAAACTTTCGTTGATACCTTGTATGGCGGCCTTCAGATCGCCCTTTAGCACGCCGTGAAGCTGGAATGCCTGCCTGGTAGTCAGACGCAGACTGTTATTGGCATAAATCTGAGCCAACTCATCCATTTTCAGCCACTGCGACGGGGTGCAAATGCCTCCCGGCACCCGTGCACGAATCATGAAGCTGTAAGCTGGTTCGAGTTTTTGCCGGGTGCGTTCAGTGCGTATATCACGGTCATCCTGCTGGTAGAAGCCGTGTAGCTTCGACAACTGCATATCATCCTCGGCCAGGCCACCCGTGGTTGAATCAGCCAGGCTCTCCACGAGCGTGCCGCGCAGATAGTTACTGTTTTTCTTGATTCGCTCTACAGCGGTGCCGGGCGCATTTTTTTTCGTGTCATTCATGATTATCGGTGCTCAATACACGTCACGTTGGTATCGGCCATTACGTTTTAAGTTGCGCAGGTAATCTTCAGCGCTTTGCGGGTTGACGCCGCGCTGGTCGCCAATCACATCGATCAGCGCCTGGTGTACATCCGGCGCCATATTCAGGGCATCACCGCACATATAGAGATGTGCGCCGTTCTCCAGCCAGTCATAAATATCACGACCCTGTTCCCTGATGCGTTGCTGCACATAAATTTTCTGTGCCTGGTCTCGCGAGAAAGCCAAATCCATGCGCTGCAACGATCCTTGTTTCAGATACCGCTGCCATTCGAGTTGATAGAGAAAATCTGAAGAGAAATTTCTGTCACCGAAGATCAACCAGTTCTGTCCCTTCGCTGCATGAAACCGGCGGTGTTCGATGAAGGCACGAAACGGGGCAATGCCGGTGCCCGCACCGATCATAATCACTCTCGCATCTGTGTCTTGCGGCAAGTGAAAATGGGGGTTGGCCTGAACATAAACAGGTACGTCGGTGGTGTTGTCGGCGAGAAAGTTAGATGCGCTGCCCCAGTGCGGCGTGCTGAGTGCCTGATAACGGACGACTGCTACCGCCAGATGCACTTCATCCGGGTTCGCATCCGGGCTTGAGGCAATGGAGTAGAGTCGTGGCGTCAGTTTCCGCAAAGCGCTGACCAGTGCCTGCGCCGATATGTTGTGGCTGAACTCATTGAGTACATCGATCGGCTGGTATTCATTGAGGTAGCGCTGCAGGGTTGGTTTATTTTTGTTGTTGAGTAGTTCGATTATTTGCTGGTCTCCGGTCTCGTCAGCATAGTCTTTGAGGAAACCACGGCTCAGTCGGGTGATTTCCAGTTGTTTGCTCAGAGCCTCCTGCAGTGACAGAACGTGATCGTCGAGATTGACTGGGGTCTCTGCATCGAAGCCGAGCTGCTGAAGATACTGTGCAACCAGTTGCGGTGGATTCAGTGGCATCACGCCGAGTGCATCACCGGGCAAATAGCTGGTGTCTGATCCCTCCAGCGATAGCTCGATATGCCGCACGTCTTTGCTGGATCCGCGTCCGGTGATCTTCTGGTTTACCAGCGCCTCCGCCATGAACGGATGCTGCCGAGTGACTCGTTGCGGAGCCACGGCATGCAGATGCGCTACGGCAACAGCCGGCCGCTGATCGGCGCCTGCGGCTTCTTTTGCCTTCGACACCACCGTCTCTATCCAGCTTTGCGCGGTACTCTCGAAATCCAGATCGCAGTCCACGCGTTCGTGCAGGCGATTTCCGCCCAACTCGGCCAGGCGGGCATCGACCATCTTCCCGGTCGCACAGAAATCATCGTAGCTGCTGTCGCCGAGCGCAAGCACGGAGTAATTGAGGTTCTCAAACCTGGGTGCCCGATCACTCATCAGGTAGTCAAAGAAATCCTCGGTACCGTCCGGCGGTTCGCCCAACCCGTGGGTGGCGATCACCAGCAGCAGGTTTTGTTCTTTCTTCAGCGCAGCCGGTTTGTAGTCTCTGAGATCGTTGCTGCTGGTTATGAGACCGGCGGCTGATGCCTGTTCGCTTAACAATTGGGTCAAGGCGTGTGCATTGCCGGTTTCGGTGCCATATAGAATAGTCCAATTTGCAGCCACATTGTCCGGTTCTGATTGAGACTCTGTAGCGGCAGGTTCATCAGTATTACTGGCACGCCCGGCCAGATAACCACTCGCCCACCAGAGTTGTGCTGCGTCGAGTTGGTCGCCAATATTGTTGAGTTTGACCAGCAGTTGCTGATCAATAAAAATCAGGTCTTGTTTCTGCTCTGGTGCTGGCACCAATTTTCTCCGCAAAGTAAGTAAGAGATCTGATGCAGCACCCTATCTGTTCATCTGAGCAGACAGAACGTAGTAATAGTTATCCACGTATAACCGGCGATAATAAGCAACAACCTGTAGCAGTATTGGGCCGATAGTTTTTTGGCCGGCAACAGGGACTTTGTATAAGCTCGGCTTGGCGTGCGGTAAACTCCGCGATCGCTGCAAGCAATGGGAGCCTGGCGTTGTGACAGAACTGCAAACCGTGGATATTGAGACCGGACCGGAGCCGCAAGCCAGTATTATCTGGATGCACGGCCTTGGTGCCGATGCACATGATTTTGAGCCAGTCGTGCCGATTGTGCAGCCCGATTCAGGGCGTGCTGTCAGGTTTGTATTTCCAAATGCCCCGATCCGGCCAGTGACGATTAATGGCGGTATGCAGATGCGTGCCTGGTATGACCTGATCGCGGCCACTCGAGATGCACCAGAGGATGAAGCTGGAATTCGTGCCAGTGCAATTGATATCGAAGCGCTGATTCAGCGTGAACGGGACAGCGGTATCGCTACTGATCAAATTATGCTGGCAGGATTCTCGCAGGGTGGCGCATTGGCGTTGTTCACAGCGTTACGTTATCCGGAAAAACTGGCGGGGGTACTGGCATTATCGACCTATGTGCCGATTGCACAGGCGGTCATCGCAGAAGTATCCGCGGCCAATAATGGCATGCCCATTTTTATGGCACATGGACAGTCAGACGATGTTGTTTCATTCAACTTTGCACGCAGATCACGTCAGCAACTGAACCAGATGGGTTATGCCGTTGAATGGCATGAGTATCCTATGGCGCATTCGATTGTTCCCGAAGAACTGCGACATATAAAAGAGTTTCTTGCGCGAGTAATTGGTTAGTTGTCGGCGCCAGTGTTGATTCATCAGCAGTTAATGCATGCTCTGACTGGCATCGAATAAACCCGGTTTTTAGTAGTACTATGACCGTCTGATTTTTGATATGGGGCATCGTTATGCTGGCAGACCACTCAACTTCCTTGATTCGTGCAATTCTGTTGCTTTTGATTGGCGCTGCCATGGGCGGATGTTCGTCCAGCAATATTCGTTCAGACTATGACCATGATGCTGATTTCGGAGCATACGAAACGTTTAATTTTATGGATGGTGCGGGCCAGAGTCAGGAAGGCTATGACAGTTTGTTCTCTCAGTATATGACTACGGCAATTACGATTGAAATGGAAAAGCGTGGTTACGTGAAAGCACAAAGCCCTGATCTTCTCGTTAACTTCAACGTCCAGGCACAGGAAAAAACAAAGGTGACACAATCAGCTTCCGCGCCACCTGCATACTATGGTTATCGTGGTAGAGCTTATGACCCATGGGGTGGTTACGGCTACGGTACACAGACGCATGTTTCACAGTACACGGAAGGTACTTTTAATATTGACCTTATCGATGCCCGCAAGAAAAAGCTGGTTTGGGAGGCCGTTGGCATTGGCCGCATCTCTGAGAAAATGCTTAAGAATTTAGAGAAGAATGTGCAGGAAGGTGTGCCGGAGTTTTTTGCCTATTATCCTTTCGTGGCTGGAAGCGCTGTTCCTGTTCAACCCAAGTGATTTTGATGGGGTGTAATCTTTGCTGATTGGGCCAACCGTAGTGACCTGACGCTATTGCCCTATAAATTATTATTTATTGTGCTGCTTAGACTTTGTCGATGGGCCGCGGCACACGAAACGGGACTTCGGGCAGATTGAGTTCGACCAGTGTTGGACCATCGTATTGATTGAACCAGGTTTCAATCAGATGATAAGCAACCGAGATTTTTGGTGACAGAATGATGTCGCCGGATGCAATGTCCTGGCGCGAGACCCAGCGTGCTTCTTGCAGTTCTTTATCATTGAGTTTGATATCTGTAGATATGCCCTGCGCATGAAATCCGATCATCAGCGCCGCAGGAAATGGCCACGGTTGTGAGGCGATATATGTTGAGGCTCCGACCTTGATGTTGGTCTCTTCGGCAACTTCACGACAAACCGCATCTTCGAGGCTTTCACCCGGTTCGACAAATCCAGCAATGGTTGAAAATCGCCGCTCGGGCCAGTTGGCCTGACGACCGAGCAGTGCATGCTCATTATGGTGCACAAGAACGATTACGGCGGGATCGAGGCGGGGAAAGCTTCGGTGGCCACAGGCGCTGTCTGTGCAGGCCATGACGAAACCACCTTCAGTGGCACTATTATTTTTGCCACAGATCCCGCAGTGTCGATGAGTGTTTTGCCATGCAATCATTGCCCGGGCGAATGCGGCCAGTGATGCATCAGATGCTTCAAGGCGTGTACTGATTTCACGCAAGCCGATGAATTGTGAATTCGTGCCGAAGTCTGGCTCGTCAGGCGTCTCAATTGTGAGTGCAAATATGTAGCCATCGTCACGTTTTCCCAGGAATGTGCAGTGTTCCGGGTTTTCCACATAGGCAGAAACTTTTTCAGAGGTGAGTAGCGCGACGTGGGTCTCGATGACGAGACATCGGCCATGCCAAATGGCTATATAGCGTGCTGCAGGATCGGCACGTGCAGTTGCGAGCGCCACTGAATCACTGCGTAGCGTGCTCTGTCGATCAATATGATTGCCGGAAAAAATGATGTCGGACATGGTCGGACAATGCCGGAGAAATTATGCAAAGGGAATAGAATTGAGCCGGAATGCAGAATCTATTGGTTTAACTGCAGGTTAGATGGCCCATAAAAGAAAACCCCGTTGGAGGACGGGGTTTCTTGTAAGGAACCGGGCTAAGGGGGTAACCCGATGGAGTGGGTACACTATAGCCATCACTGGCTAACCAGAGCCTTTTCGGATTATTAAATCGCTGTAATGTTTCGTGGTGGTCAGAAATAACGGCTGAACCTGAGGTTTATTGGTTAGAAACTACAGTTTGACCCTGTTTTTACATTATGACAAAAGGCCTTGTTGGAACAGGTCCGGTGCGTATTATCGGCTAGAATAAATTCAGATCCGAATTGAATCGGGCAATCAAGAGACAGGTATGAGTTTTCGTTATATTTTCTTTGCCATATTACTGATGTTTTGTACCGTGGCTTTCGCTCTGGACCAGGACTCTGATGGCATCCTCGATGAACTGGACAATTGTATTGAAGCAGCCAACGGGCCAATACTTCCTGACTCAGGCGGAAACTCCCAGCTGGATAGCGATGGTGACGGCTACGGAAATATCTGCGACGCAGACTATAACGGCGACGATATAGTCAATTTTGCTGACCTTGCTTACTTCAGACAAGCATTTGGTACAGCAGACCCGGTAGCCGATCTTGATGGCAGCGGTGCTGTAAATTTTGCCGACCTGGCCCTGTTCAAGCTATCTTTTGGCAAACCACCCGGACCGGCAGGAGCCGGGATCAATCCTGATGAGGTTGCGAGCATTGAGTTGATAGCCTCTTCGTCAACACTGAATTCCAGTGTGTCAGGATTAACGTCAATTACAATTTCTGCGGTCGTCAAAAATGCCAGCAATGCTGTATTGCAAGGCATCACGGTAGTGTTTGGGGTGGACTCCGGGGCATTTTTTGTAACACAACCGATTACAGGTGAAGCTGGCACGGCAATTGGTGAGTTAAGTAATGGTTTAGATCCTTCTGACCGGACCATTACCGTTACGGCTACTGCCGATGGCGTATCTAATTCCATTCCGGTGCAAGTGGTTGGTACTGAGCTATTGCTCGCGGGTCCAGACATACTGGCAAAAGGTGATACGGGTAGTTTTGTATCAGTATTAACTGACTCAACAGGAGCCGGTGTGAGTGGTCAGTTGTTGGGCGTAACTTCGGCGCAGGGCAATACGATTACTTCAACGACCCTGACAACCGATGCCACCGGGAAAGTGAGTTTTGAGGTAACCGCAACGCAGAGCGGCATAGATACGCTGACAATCAGCGGGCTTGGTATCAATTCTGAATATTCTCTTAATGTTTCAGAAGAAATATTTGCGTTTACGGCACCGGCGCTGCAGCCTGACGGGAGTCCTCCCGAGATAGCGCTCAGCAGCACGGTGGGTGAGGCGGTAACGGTGCATTGGGAAATAACCGGGGTGCCCCAGGTACTTCAGACGATTAATTTTGGGGCGACCCGTGGTGTTTTGTCTGCCACGCCGGATATGTTCACTCCCACAACTTTGGCAGCTACGGATGCCAACGGTAATGCAACGTTATATGTCGCTTCAACCGTTGCCGGTATGTCTCTCATCGTGGCAATACAACCAAGCGGTGCGACGACGACTCGTAGCGTTGAGTTTGTAGCTGTTACCCCGGATACCCTCAGTCTGCAGGCTGACCGTTTTACGGTGCCGGTCAATGAGCAGTCTGAAGTCACTGCAATCGTACGTGATGCCAACGGCAATTTAGTCAAGAACCAAACCGTTAATTTTATCCTGATCAATGATAATACCGGCGGTTCCATCAACCCAGCATCGGTGGTCACTGGTAGTGACGGCAGGGCGTCAATTATTTATACGTCCGGCCCGCTACCGGGTCCACATAATGGTGTGGAAATTAGGGCTGAGGTTGCTACGGCGCCTTCCGTCACCGATACGATATTGTTGACTGTGTCTGAGCTATAAGCCGTTGTATATTTCTTATTCTGTACATGCTTTTTCAGCAGCAGGAAGAATCATCTTACTAAGCTGAGCCTTCTGCTCGCACAACGGGCAACGTCGGTAGTCAAGCGCATACGTATCCTGCACGTAAGGCCCGTGACACGTATCGCACCACGAAAAGTACAGCTCCCGCGATTCAACCAGAGCGTGGTAAAGATTCCAGGTCCACTCGAATGAGAACTGCGGGCTCGGGCACAGCAGTTGATAAGTTTCAAAGGCATCACACAGGCGCATGCCGAGGGATAAATCATCAAGGGAGTCTATGCGGCTGACACGCTGGTGGTCCGTGAGCCGAAATGCATTGCATAACCGGCACAGGCAGGCCAGCAACGTTGCGTCTGTATGGCGACGGATGCTATTGACGAAACGTGCGATCTGGCGCGGTGATTTCCCGCGGCGCCGGCGAACTTGCTCACCACCATTAGACTTGAAATAAGCTCCGTAGAGCTTGCGGATCCGGTCCTCAGTGAATCCGGTAAAGCGACGAATGGTCCCGGTACGTGCTTCGTGGCGGATCAGGCGCATCGCCAGATCAAACCGGTCCAATTCACCGCGATAGCGGTTATCAGTTATTCGCATTGCAAAACTCCCTTATTCGGCTAAAAACGCCCTGACACCCCAAATATAGGCTAAATACTCATTTAATGGTCGAGGAATACCATATATAGTACATTATTCCCAAATCAACCAGGAGACTGAGAATGCGACCTGAACATTCGGATATGCGACTTTATGTAGAAATAACTGGCCTGAATCGTGGCTTTCTTGAATTGATAACTAAGCCAGGACCATTGCGCGAAGCTCCGGTGCTTGGTCTGGATGCGGCAACTGTTGATCAGTTGCGCCAATTGTCACCGGAAGAATTGGAGTTCATTGCCGGCACCCCGGGGCTGCTGGCCTGTTTTTCGCATATACCCTCGGTATCGCGGCTCCGGGTTGCCGAGAAATCAGTTTCCCGGATATCAGCACAAACCGGTTGGCGAGAGTCTGCGCGTTTGTACGTCACCGGTCTGCTTACTTATCTGTGGCAGATGGAGCAGCAGGACTGGCCCTGTTGTGCTCTTTGTGCCGGATCTACCGGGCAAAGCTCCATGCTGTCAGTGGAATTGGATTTCACCCGGATTCGTTCCTCTGCAGATCTGGCTGTAGATCAGCTGCGGGCACGATTCACTGAGCACCCATCGTTCTGGACTGACCTGATTCGCAGTGCACGTAGTGGTGATGCAGAGTTCCGATCTTTGTCACGACTGACGATCATCCCGCTGGTATTAGCCGAAGAGTGCTCGGCCAGGTAATAATAAGCAGATAAGTTTGGTTTGCTCGAGCCTGCGTTGCACAATGCGCGGCGATGCACGCGCTATCTATCAGAAATCTGGTCAAGGTCTACGGTAACGGGGTTCAGGCGCTTAAGGGTGTCGATCTTGATGTTACTGAGGGTGATTTTTTTGCCTTACTGGGGCCGAACGGCGCCGGTAAGACGACGGCGATCGGGATCATTACATCGCTGGTGACCAAGACCTCCGGCAAGGTCTGTGTATTTGGTCACGACATCGATACCGATCTGAATGCGGCAAAGGCCTGCATCGGTGTTGTGCCTCAGGAAATCAATCTGAATTCATTCGACCGGGTGTTGAACATTGTCATTAATCAGGCTGGTTTTTACGGCATGTCAGTTCGCAAGGCCATGCCACGAGCTCAACAAATGCTTGAGCAGCTGGATCTGTGGGACCGTCGCGATGAAGTGGCACGTAATTTGTCGGGCGGTATGAAACGACGTTTGATGATTGCACGGGCATTGGTGCACTCGCCACGGTTACTGATTCTTGATGAGCCGACCGCGGGTGTAGATATCGAAATCCGACGTTCGATGTGGAAGTTTTTAAGAGAACTCAATGAGTCGGGGACGACGATTATCCTGACCACACATTACCTCGAAGAAGCTGAGAGCATGTGCCGCCATGTTGCGATCATCGATGATGGTAAGGTTATTCAGAATCATCCGATGGATGATTTTCTGCGCACTCTTAAGCAACAGAATTTCATCGTCAATACCCGTGACCGGGTTAATGAGATTCCACTGCTCGATGGCTGCATCATTCACCAGCTCAAGGACACCGAGCTTGAGATCATCGTGCAGCGTGATCATGATTTGAATACTGTATTTGCTGCGCTGAGTGATGCAGATATCAAAGTCATTAGCATGCGCAACAAAACAAATCGTCTCGAAGAGCTGTTTTTCAATCTGACAGATCGCAGTGATGTGACTCCAGCATTGAATGCGGCAGCCCAGGCGGAATCTGAAGCATGAAGCTGGCACAACAACTCGTGACGCTTCAGACTGTGGCGCGTAAGGAGATAAGTCGAGTCATCCGTATCTGGGTGCAGACTATCGTGCCGCCGATTATCACCATGTCGCTGTATTTTGTGATCTTCGGTAATCTGATTGGAAAGCGCATCGGGCCAATGGATGGTTTCGACTACATGCAATACATTGCCCCCGGTCTGATCATGATGTCAGTGATTCAGAACTCTTATGGCAACGTCGTATCAGCATTTTTTGGCGCCAAGTTTCAGAAACACCTGGAGGAAATGCTCGTCTCACCGATGCCTACGTATGCAATTATTCTTGGTCATGTTTCCGGTGGCGTATTTCGCGGCCTGATCGTCGGCTCGATCGTAACGATAATTGCGCTATTTTTTACAAAACTACAGATCATCAATTTATTCATCACCATTAGCATGGTCGTGCTGACAGCTATCGTATTTTCACTGGCGGGGCTGATTAACGCGATATTTGCACGCAAGTTTGACGATGTTTCAATCATTCCGGCCTTTGTGCTGGCGCCATTGACTTATCTCGGCGGTATTTTCTATTCAATCTCATTGTTACCCGAGTTCGCTCAGAGGTTGTCGTTGTTCAATCCCATCCTGTACATGGTCAACGCATTTCGCTATGGCATGCTCGGGGTTTCTGATATAGATATTCGTACGGCATATGCCATCACGATAATATTTATAGTCGTATTATTTAGTACCAGCATGATTCTGATCAATCGGGGTGTCGGGATCAGGGACTAACAGCCCGTCCTTCTGCAGCTCTGATGTATTGCCCTGCCAGGTTGGTGTGTATTCAAGGTGTTGTTACAATTGAGATAGCTGCATGGGCGGGATAGAGTATTGGCAGCACCAACATAATAAGAATTCCTTCAGGAGCTAAAAAATGAGCATTGCTCGACCCTTTTTCGTCACCACAATTTTTCTCATCTCACAGCTGTTCATGACGGCCGGTTGGTCGCAGGCCGATACTGAAACAGATGCTGTTTCGGGTGCCAGCCCTGAAGCTTCTGAAATGGAGACCAGTAAAGAACTGCCAGTACGTCTGATCCCGAATATTCCACCGGCTGGAGAAGGCTATTACGCTCCGGATGACTATCACTTTATCGCGCAGGCTCGCGACCCTGATGCCCAGTCGAATGGTGATGAACGAATTGGTGGCGCACTGACCTATCTCTTTACTGACGATGGTAAATTGGTCCGGCGAATCAATGATCGAGGACAGGACGCCTGTTCCTACTTCTTCCAGGACCAGAAACGTATTATCTGGACATCGACCAAAGACAACATGGACATGCCGCTTGGCGATTGGGCAAATCAGAACGACTATCCGCAGGGTGCGGAGTTGTACTCCTCTGATCTGTACGGCAATGACATCGTCCGGCTCACAAATAACGAATGGTACGACGCTGAGGTAACCATCTCGCCGAACAATGAATGGATTGTGTGGGCCCGGCAGATCGACGGCAACATTAACCTGTGGCACATGCGCACAGACGGCAGCGATGAAGAGCAGATTACCTTCACCGAAGACTGGCAGCCTGGCGCGCCGTTTTATCTGGCAGACAATGAAACGATTATCTTCCAGGTCTGGCGTAACAGTGAATACGGCAAGATCTCGCCAACACCAATGACCGTGTTCACCATCAAGGATGACGGCACCGAACTGACCCAACGCACTTTCAATCGTGACATGCAGTGGGGGCCGGCCCCGGCTGGCGATGGACGTCACTATTTATTCACCAGAATTATCGACGGCGGAAACTTTGAACTGTTCCTCGGCGATCTGGGTGGTGATGAACCACGGCAATTAACCTACAACCCCGGATTTGACGGCATGAAGTCGCTGTCAAAAGACAGTTCAAAGATGATGTTTAACCGGACTGCCTATGCAGATGACCCCACGCTATATATTCACGTCATGGACCTGTCATCACTGAATCTCGGCCCGGAGAATTTCAAAGGTATTCCGGATACGCCGGTGCCGGATGACGCGGTGCTGATTACCGACTTTGAGCCCGGGCGTTAGCGCGTTAAGTTCTTAAATTACGCTTCTTGATAAAGCCGGACACCTGATTATCAGTTGTCCGGCTTTATTCAATATTATTCTAAAACTCAGTTTGTTCCGCTGGAGTTTGTTTGAAGTGACTCAAGGACGTGGTCCAGATTGAAACTACCCGGTTTTTGGCGCGGTGGGTATTTCTTAAAAGTACCAATAAACTGACCTACGAAGGACGCGGCTGGAGCAAGCGCATATATCCGCTCAAAGCGCCAGGTTTCATAAGAACCGGACTCCCAATCGGCGCGTTCGAAAGGATCGCGACGGAGATTGAACAACTTCGGAAAGCGCAGCGTCACATAGGGCTCTTGCCAGACTTCCATACCGTGGGCTCGCTGTTCGGAAAACATCACTTTCCATTGTCCAAAACGTAGTGCCGACAATTGGCCATCGTCGGTGAAGTAA